>Ga0102959_1000093_pt1 | contig 28794 bp, 22 predicted proteins | sample SalPonF2_B_D2_MG_FD_84520 | JGI IMG/M metagenome (GOLD analysis project Ga0102959, IMG submission 84520) | Salt pond soil microbial communities from South San Francisco under conditions of wetland restoration - Salt Pond MetaG SF2_B_D2_MG ...
ACGCTGCTCATGGCCGTACTCCGTTTTGGCGAGTAGTACTCGCTTCCTTCGGGTTACGGCCGCTCCGTCGTGTCCGACGGTCGACGCAACTCGCGTCGTCAGCCAACCTTACAACTAGCGGGGGCAGGATTCGAACCTGCGACCTCCGGGTTATGAGCCCGACGAGCTACCAGACTGCTCTACCCCGCGATCGTGTTTTTATCATGTTAAGAGGCAGGGGAGGGCGTGTCAAGCGGTTTGCGGATAATTATCCTGTGCCGGATGTGCCCGAAGCCGGCATGCCCGCCGCTGCCTCCATCCTGGGTCTCCAGACTTCCATCGCGGGTCTCGGCACTTTAAACGCGGGTCTCCGGGCATCTGTCGCCGGGTCTCGGCGCCTCCATCCCGGGTATATGGGCTTTCATCGCCGGGTCTCGGCGGGGCTGTGGGCGGGTGTCAAGCAGGGTTGACTCGCGGCGGGGGATGCGATACCTTAAGGCCCGTTGGTCGTGCAGAATTCCCGTGATTGATCCGATGGCATTCAGGACACTGGGGATTAGTGTAACGGTAGCACGACTGACTCTGGATCAGTTAGTCAAGGTTCGAATCCTTGATCCCCAGGTCTTCCGTGTGAGCCCGGTCTTGATGGCCGGGCTCACGCCATTTCTCAGGCGCCGCGCTGTTCCGGGTCGAACGCCGAGCCGATGGCCTCGATGGCGTACTGCCCCTCGTGGTCGGCGAGTTTGAGCGTGACGGTCTCGCCGGGCGCCTTGCCCATGAGAGACTGCGCCAACGCCGAACGATAGCTGAACACGTTGCGCTGGACGTCGCCATCCCACGGCCCGAGGAAGTTGAGCGTCACCTGCCGTCCGTCGGCCACATTCCTGAGCGTCACGTTGGAGCCGATGCCCACAAAGTCGGTCGGCACGTCTTCGGCCTGGATGACGCGGGCCTTGGCCAGTTCGTCCTGCATCTGGGCGGCCTGGGCCTGCAAACGGCGCTGTTCCTCGATGGCGTACTGCCACTCGCTGTTCTCGCTCAGGTCGCCGTGGCCGGCCGCCTCGCCGATGGCCCGGGAGTTGGCGGGCATCTTCACTTCCATCAGGTCCTTGAGTTCCGCCTCGCGGCGGTGCAGCGCCGCATGGGTGGTCCACAGCACGTTCTCGTCGAGCCAGGCGTCCACCTTGGCCTTGATCCACAGGCCGAAGTGCTTTTCGCGGAGGATCTCCATCATGTTGTCCGTCACGCTGGGGCCCAGGGCGTCGTTGAAGGTGATGCGCCGCTTGATCGTCGCGGCGACGCCCTCGTCCATCTCCTCCACGGCCTGCCGGTAGGAGGCATAATCTTTGGCAGACAGCGCCGAGCGGATGTCCTGGTAGGCGGCCTTGCGGCGAGAAGACTTCATCTCCAGGTCTCGGGCGATCTCCTGCAGGGCGGTCAGCAGGCGGCTGAGCAGTTCCAGCTTGGCCGGCACGCCGGCGGGGGGGGTCTTCGGATCGTTCCAGAGCCAGATGAGCAGTTGCAGGTTCTCCACCGGGTTGGCCACGGCGTCGGCCACGGCGGCGTCGAGGGCGTCCGCCCGGGCGGCCCGGCCCACGCGCTTGGCCACGGCGTCCAGTTGGTTGGCGGGGGCCAGCCGCAGCAGTTCCACGAAGTGCTCCGCGGCATCTTGCCGTTGGGCGAGGGCCTCCAGGGCGGCCGGCCAGAGGGAATTGTCGTGCAGGGCGGCGATGGCCTGGGCGGGATGCGCGGCGCCGGCGAGCACCTTGGCCGGTGTGGGGTGCGGCATGCCGGCATTCGGCAGGCCGTCCGGCAGGGCGTCCAGGGCCAGCGCGGCGATCAGCGCGTCGGCCGGGCGGCGGGTCTTGAATTCCTCCGCTTCCTCGGCCAGGCGGTTCAGCAGCGGCCCGGCGAAGCCCGGATCGACCGGCGCGCCGCGGTGGCGGGCCTCCCGCACGTACTGCTGGAGCAGCGACATCTGCGCCAGGGGGGTCTTGGCGTTCTCGGCGTCGGCGGCGAGTTCCTCCTCCAGCGAGAGCCCGCCCGGGTGGTGGCGGATGGTGACCGGGCTTCGGCCCTCCAGGCTCAGGTGCTCGCATCGCTTGGCGGCCGTGCGAGCGCGGGACCACCAGCCGGACCAGCTCTTGGCGTCCAGGTGGTCCGGCACGAGCAGGTCTTTCAGGTCGTCGGAGTCCACCTGTCCGCCGCGCGACATGCACACGCCGATCAGCACGCCGGCGGGGTCTTTCTTGATGCGCTCGGCGAGTTGCTCTCCGGCGAACTGGCAGAGCACGCGGAAGTCGTCCGGGTCGACGGGCGTGTACTCATCGGCCAGGAGCTTCGGCTGGAGAGATTCCCTCGCGCCGCCGGGGCCGAGAAGGTCGAACTGCTCCATTACCTCGCTGTAGGCCTCCACGCGGAGCACGCGGTGGTCGAAGCGGTTGACCAAAAAGCTTGCGGGCTTCAGCGCCAGGCAGGTGTCCAGCGTGCGAACGGCGCGGCGTGTGGACTGGTCGCCCTCCAGGCCGGATTCGGCGAGAAAGACGCCGAAGTGCTCGTGCTCTCCGTGGACGGCGCGGTACAGCTCGACGGTCTGCTTGCGGACTTCCCGGCTGTCCGGCACGGCCAGCGCCACGCCGCGGGCGATGTCCAGCGCCTCGGCGGGGGGGCGTTGCTCGACGGACTCGGCCAGGTACGTGGTGGCCATGGTCTCGGCCTCGGCGGCGCGGCCGGCGTCGATCATGTTGCGGAGCACCTCGCACATTTCTTCGAGCGGCGCCCGTTGCTCCATAGCGTCCAGCCAGGCGCTTTCCACCGCGCTGAACTTGCCGTTGGCGATCAGGTCCTGCATCTGCTTGACGTTCATGCTTTCCTCGACGGCTTGGGGACCACCCCGGTCCCATGCAAAGGAGGAGCATCTTCGCATCCGGGGGCAAAGAAGTCGAGAGGAACTGCCTCAGGCTTGCGGCAGGCGGTCCTGGTCCGGCACGTAGACGGTGACGGCGGCGCCTTTGCCCGGCTCGCTCTGGAGGTCCACCCACCCGCGCAGGCGCTCGGAGGCATGCTTGACGATCGCCAGGCCCAGGCCGGTGCCGCGGATGCGGGTGTCGCCGCTGCGGGCGGAATCGACCTGGAAGAACCGCTCGAAGACTCGCTTCTGCGCGTCGTGCGGGATGCCGCAGCCGGTGTCGGCCACCTCGAAGCGGGCACCGTGGCGGTCTTGCTTGCAGGAGAAGGTCACCGTCCCGCCGGGGGGGGTGAACTTGATGGCGTTCTCCAGCAGGTTCTGGAGGATCAATTGCAGCAGCACGCGGTCGGAGCGGAATTCGAAGCCCTCCGGCTCGGCGCGGAATACCATGCCGACGCCCTTTTTGGCCGCGGGGTCGGCGGTGTGGTCTCGCGCCCAGTCGGTCACGGAGGCCAGTTCGATGGTTTCCAGCTTGAGCTGTTTGCGCGAGGTCTCGACGATGTGCAGGTCCAGCAGGTCGTTGGTCATGTTCTCCAGGCGGAGGACCTGGCGGTCGAGAATGGCGACGAAGCGCTCGTAGCCCTGGCGGTCGGCGAGGTCCAGGTCGTCCATGGAATCGACGGCCGCCCGGATGGTCGCCAGCGGGGTGCGCAGCTCGTGGGAGGCGTTGGCGACGAACTCCGTCTTCATGGCCGCGGCGCGGGCCATGTCGGAGATGTCCCGCACGACCAGGAGCGCCTCGATATCCCGCGAGCGTTGCGTGGACACGGGCGAGACGTGCACGTCCAGCGTGCGGCGCCGGCCGCCGACGTCGAGTTCCATCTGCCGGCCGACCGGCTCGCCGGATTCCAGCGAGACCTCGTAGAGGTCCAGCACTTCCGCCACGCGCAGCACCTGCTGGAGCCGTCGCGACTTCACCTCCGGCACGTCGGCGGCGAGCATCTCGCGTGCGGCCTGATTCATCAGGACGATGCGCCCGTCCTTGTCGGTGGCCACCACCCCCTCCCGCAGGTTGCCGACGACGGTTTCCAGGCTCTCTCGCTGGCTTTCGATCGTGTCGATCTGCCGGGCGAGACTGTCTCGCATGTCGTTGAGCGAGCGGCCGAGCTCGGACAGTTCCTCCGAGCCGCTGATGCTGGCGCGGTGAGCGAGGTTGCCCGCGGCGATCCGGCGGGCGATCTGCGTGACCTGCTTGAGCGGGGCGTACCAGATGAGGTTCACGAGCATGCCGAGCGACAGCACGAGGAACACGCCCGCCAGCACCAGCCACAGCACGGTGTTCCGGACGAAATCCGCCACGGCGAGGGTGGGCCGCACGGGCATGGCCACGGACACGGCGGCGACGGTGCGGCCCTCGTGGGCGATGGGCAGCGTGAGGAAGCGGCATTCGGCGTCCAGCGCGTTGCTCTGGCGGACGGCCTCGCCGGGCCGGCCGTCCAGGGCGGCGTTGACGTCCGGGTGGGCGAAGGTCTGGAGGTTCTCCATTTTGGACGGGTCGGCGAGGTTGTCGCCGAGGGGCTTGCCGTCGAAGGCGATGACGGTGAGCCGGAACGGATACGTCGAGCGGGGGGCGAGCGCCTTGCACTCCCGGTCGATCTGCTCGGCCGTCATGGGCCAGTGCTGCTGAAAGTGGCGGCGGGCGAGTTCGGCGAAGGCATCCTGCCCGGCGCTGACATCTCGACGGTACTGGCGGTTGAGGTATTCGTAGGAGAAGACGGCCCCGAGAATGAGGATGGCCCCCACCAACAGGAGGTTGCCGAACAACAGCCGGTAGAAGAAGCTACGTGGTTTCATCTTCGTCGACGGCGAGGCGATAGCCGATGCCGCGGACCGTCTTGATGAGCTTCCTGGCGGGTCCGAGCTTGCGGCGCAGGGCCGTCAGATGCACGTCGATGGTGCGGTCCGTGACGACGGCGTCCACGCCCATGGCCTGGTCGATCAGTTGGTTGCGGGTCAGCACGCGCTCGCGGGCGGCCGTGAGGGCCAGGAGAATGCGAAACTCCGTGAGGGTCAGCGAGACCAACTCGCCGTCGACCTCCACGCGATGCCGCTCCTGGTCGATGCGGACGGGCCCCGCGGTCAGCATGGCCTTGCCGGTGGTCTGCTGGGCGGCGCGCCGGCGAAGCACGGCGGCGATTCTCGCCACGAGTACGGACATGCTGAACGGTTTGGTGACGTAGTCGTCGGCGCCGAGCTGGAGGCCGACGATGATGTCGCTCTCCTCGCCCTTGGCGGTGAGCATCACGACGGGCACGTCGGCGGTGCGGGGGTCGTTGCGCAAGGCGTTGAGCAGCTCCGTGCCGGACATCTTGGGCAGCATGATGTCGAGCAGGGCCAGGTCCGGCGGGGTGGCGCGCAACTTGCCGAGAGCGTCGGCGCCGTCGTGGCAGACGTCGACGAGGTAGCCTTCTCGCTTGAGCCGCATGGCGACCAGCTCGGCCATGTCTCGCTCGTCTTCAACAATGGTGATCCGCTTCTTGGACATTCGGCGGGCATTCTAACCAAAGGCCAAGCTATCGACAACAGGTGCTTCATCGAACTAACCGAATCTTAGCAATACGATAATCGCGACGTAACCCATTAACGGGACCATAACGTTCGCTGCACGTTTGATCGGCAGCGGCTGCGGGTGGATGTCGGCTTATTATCAGGCTCTTAACGGGATCTTCGCCCGAGCTTGGGACAGAACCGGTATTCCCGTAGGTTGAGACAGTCGCCGGATGGGCCGGCGGCTGGAATTGTACGGACCGTATAGAAGGAGACGCAGAAATGAAGAATTGGAAAGTCAGCATGATCGTGGCCCTGGTGGCGATGATCGCCGTGGCGGCGCCCCTCAGCGCCGAGGACAAGCAGCTTACGCTGGAAGGCTCCACGACGGTGGGCCCGATCGCGGACGCCTTCGCGGAGTACTTCATGCGGATGAACCCGGGCGTGAAGATCACCGTCAAGAAGACCGGCAGCGGCGACGGCGCCGCGGCGTTGGTTGACAACCGCTGCGACATCGCCAACATGAGCCGCTTCATGAAGGAGAAGGAATTCAAGAAGGCCGTCGAGAACGGCGTGATGCCGGTCGCCCACGTGGTGGCGATGGACGGTGTGTGCATCGTCGTGCACCCGTCGAACCCGGTCAAGGCCCTCAAGGCCGAGCAGGTCCGCGACATGTACATGGGCAAGATCACGAACTGGAAGCAACTGGGCGGCCCGGACGAGGCGATCGTCGCCATCAGCCGCGACACCTCCTCCGGCACGTACGAGACGTTCCACGGCTTGGTGATGAAGAAGGAGAAGATGGCCGGCGGCGTGGAATACGTCACCTCCAACCCGCAGGCGCACAGCCGCGTGAGCACCACGAAGGGCGCCATCGCCTACGTCGGCCTGGGCTTCGTGGACAAGGCGGTCAAGGCCCTGGACATCGACGGCGTGACGCCGACCCGCAAGACCATCGCCAGCGGCAAGTACCCCGTGTCGCGCCCGCTGTTCATGTTCACCAACGGCTACCCGAAGCTGGGCGGCATGATTCACGCCTTCGTCACCCTGCACCTGAGCGAGAAGGGCCAGGAAATCGTGACGGAGAAGGGCTTCGTGCCCGTGACGGCGTACTAACTAAGCGGTAACTCAAGTGGCCTCCGGCCTTAAGGCAGTCTTGTGCCAAACGGAAATCACTCGATGAATCTGACACGTGAGCAGTCAGCGGCCGGTTTTACACGGCCGCTGCTGCTTACGGCAGGGCAGGATCTCTACGGCTACATCGCCAAGATCGTGGGCAGGGCCGCGCTGACGCTGGTGACCAGCCTGACGATCCTGTCGGTGTTTCTCATCTTCCTGTTCATCATCATCAAGTCCTCCGGCTTCCTGTTCGGGCTGCGAGGGCTGCACGCAACGGGCGCCGGGGAGGCCCGTTTTGACGGCTTCGACTGGCAGGACTATTCCTTCCGGACCAAGCTGATGCTGGAAGACGGCGCCGTTCGCCTCAACACGCGGCGGACCGCCGACGGCGGATACTTCCTCGACGCCTCGAAGCAGGCCCTGGTGCTGGGCAAGTACCTGCCGGGCGGCCGGGAGACCATTCTCGGCGAATACACCCCCCCGTCCGGGACGGACGCCGCGCTGCCGGCGCACCAGTGGCACGACATCGAGATCCGCGAGTTGGATGGCGAGATTCTGGTCACCATCGGCCGCTCCAAGCCGATTTCCGTAAAGGACGACGCCCCGGCGCGGGGCGGCGGCGTGTCGATCGTCACGTTTGCCGGCTCCGACGTCCACGTGGATCAGGTGACCCTCGCGCCGGAAGGCTGGGCGTCGGCGTCGGCGGGGCAGGCGGCGGCGGGGCAGGCGACGGACGGGCGGCAGCCCTCCGGATTGCTCACCTTTGACTTTGATGACGACCTTCCGGACGCCTGGAAGCTCAGCGGCGGCTGGAAAGTGGACGTGCATACCGGCGGCCCGATGGCCCTCTTCCGCGACCAGGAGTGGTACCCCACGCACGCTCCGCCGGACTTCGGCGCGCTGGGCATGGTGTTCGGCTCGGCCATCGTGACGCTCGGGGCGGTCCTCGTGGCCGGGCCGGCGGGCATTCTGGCGGCCGTGTTCCTAAGCGACATCCTCTCCTTCCGCTTTCGGCAGATCATCAAGCCGGTTATCGAAATTCTCGCGGCGATCCCCTCGGTGGCCTACGGATTCTTCGCCATTCTGGTGGTCGCCCCCTGGATGCAGAACACGCTGGGCCTGAGCACCGGCACCAATGCCCTCAACGCCTCGGTCCTGCTGGCGGTCATGGCGATCCCCACGGTGGTCAGCATTTCCGAGGACTCGCTCTCGGCGATCGGCCGAGAGATGCGGGAAGGCGGCTACGCCCTGGGCGGCACGCGGGCGGAGGTGTTGTGCAAGGTGATCATGCCGGCGGCCCATAGCGGCATTATCGCGGCGGTGATCCTGGGCATCATGCGGGCCGTCGGCGAGACGATGCTCGTGTGGATGGCGGCGGGCAACGCCACGGCGATCCCCACCCCCTGGTGGGATCTGACCAGCTCCGTCCGCACCCTCACGGCGACCATCGCCGCGGAGATGGGAGAGGCGCCGGAAGGCAGCATCCACCGGCATAGCCTCTTCGCCATCGGTCTGCTGCTGCTGGGCTTGACCTTCGTTCTGAACCTGGTCAGTGAGTACTTCTTGGCCCGAGCCAAGCGCATCGCGAAGGGAACCGCGAAATGAGGCTTGCCGTTCGAGGAATCCTGGACAAGGGCTTCACCTTCATCGCCGGCGCGTCGATCGTGCTGATGACGGCGGCGCTGGTGATCATCCTCGGGCCGATGATCTGGCGGGGCCTGGGGGCCGTGGTGTTCCGCGGCACGGTGGAATTCCGCAAGCTGCAACTGCACGAGAAGCGGATGTTCGGCCGGGGAGACCAGCAGGCCGTCGAGGCGGAGTCTGAGAGCACGAACCGCGCCCGGCAGGAAGCCTACCGGATCATCGACCGCTTCTCCCGCGGCATCGACGTGAACTCGCTGGAGGCCGAGGTGCGGCACCTGTATCGCGAGTTGAAGCGGCAACTGGTCAATCGCGTGGAGGCGGGGCAGGTGTCCGAGCAGCAGCAGCAGCACCTCCGCGACGAGGCGTACATCCTTCGCAAGCACTTGGAGGCGGCCTACGGCAGCTCCAGCAACGAGGAAGCCCTGGAGAACCTGCGGCCCATCCTCAACTACCAGCACCGCGAGCAGTTCCGCGGCACGATCGGGGAGCGGTTCTTCCAACTGGCCGAGGAGTACAAGGCGGTGGTGGATACCGTCAAACTGAAAGATCGCGGCCGGTACGCCGATGAGCTGACCGAGGTCAAAGAAATCCTGTACAAGTTGTTCGGTCCTCGCCCGGGCGAAGAGCCGCGCGCCCCGCTCATGCAGGAGCGGTACGGCGCCACCCGGTGGGACCAGGCCACCAAGCTGCGCTACCGTCTAATCATGAAGAACACCTGGCGGCCCGGCCCCACGCCCAGCTCGCCCCGGGTGCAGGTGGAGACGCCGCGGCGGGCGGTCTTCGACGGGCGGCTGGACGGGTTCTTCGACATCATGGAGAACGACGAGACGTTCCGGGCCATGCTCGAGCCGCGCCTGACGTTCTACTGGCAGTACTTCAAGGACGACAGCACGCCGGGGCACTACTTCGGCGGCGTCGGGCCGGAGATCATCGGCACGATGCTCATCAGCATCATGACCATGCTGTTCGCGGTGCCGGTGGGCGTGATTACCGCTGCCTATCTCGTTGAATGCGCTAAAGATACGGTCTTCGTGCGGTTCATCCGCCTGTGCGTCAACACGCTGGCCGGCGTTCCGAGCATCGTCTTCGGCCTGTTCGGGCTGGCGTTCTTTTTGGGGTGGATGCCGGATGTCTGGGCCTACGTGGGAAGCTGGCTGCAGCCGATCCTCGGAGTGATTATTCTGGCCGTTTCGGCGGGGATCATCGCGGTGGTCGCCGCGTCGCTGTTCCGCGAAAGCCAGGGCGCCCAAGCGTTCGTGGTTCGTATTACGGGTTGCGCGGGCATCGCGGCGCTGGACGGATACCTGGGCTACGCCTTCCTCACCAACCCGATCACCATGGCCAAGGACGCCAACATCCTCGCCGGCGCGCTGACCCTTTCGGTGCTGGTGCTGCCGATTGTGATCCGCTCCAGCGAAGAGGCGATCCGCTCCGTGCCGCGCTCGTACAAGGAGGCGTCAATGGGCCTGGGCGCGGGCGGGCTGCGGACGTTCCTGCAGGTGACATTCCCGGCGGCGCTGCCGGGTATTTTGACGGGCGTGATCCTGAGCCTGAGCCGGGCGGCCGGCGAAACGGCCCCGATCCTCTTCACGGCGGCCGTGGCGGTCGGGCCGGTGCCCAATTCGATCTTCAAAGGCGGCACGCGCACGTTATCTTATGGCGCGTACGACCTGGCGATGAACGACCGGCTGGCGTCGGAGGTGCCGCACAACCAGTACGGCCTGACGATGACGCTGATTCTGCTGGTTCTGATCCTCAACATAGCCGCGATTCTGATTCGCTCGCGGGTTTCGCGTAAACTGCGAGGCGGCTAAGGAAAGGCGCAATGGCGGACGACATGGAATACACGAAAGAGCACGTGAAGAACGCCTCGGCCGACCGGCCCGGCGTGAATATCAGCGGCACGCAGGCCCAGGCCATCGCCGGGGAAGCGGACCAGCCGGCGGCCCCCGCGGGCGAGGCGATTATCGAGTCTCGTGATTTCTCGCTGTTCTACGGCGACAAGGCGGGCGTCAAGAACATCGACATGAAGATGTACGCCCGCTCGGTCACGGCGATCATCGGCCCCAGCGGCTGCGGCAAGAGCACCTACCTGCGGAGCATCAACCGCATGAACGACCTGGTGCCCGCCGCCCGGGCGGAAGGGTGGCTCGGCGTCAACGGAACGAACGTATACGATAAGCGCATCAACCTGGTGAATCTGCGGCAGCAGGTGGGCATGGTGTTCCAGAAGCCCAATCCGTTCCCGAAGAGCATTTACGACAACGTCGCCTTCGGCCCCCGGCTTCAGGGCATTCACAGCCGCGGCCGGCTGGACGAGATCGTGGAAAAATGCCTGCGGGACGCGGCCATCTGGGGCGAGGTGAAGGACGAGCTGAAAAAGTCCGCCCTGGCCCTGTCCGGCGGGCAGCAGCAACGGCTTTGCATCGCCCGGGCCCTGGCCACGCGCCCCTCGGTGCTGCTGATGGATGAGCCCTGCTCCGCGCTGGACCCGATCGCCACGGGGCGGATCGAGGACCTCATCGGAGAATTGAAAAGCGAGTACACGATTGTTATCGTGACGCACAACATGCAGCAGGCCGCCCGCGTGAGCGACCGAACTGCGTTCTTTTGCCTCGGGGATCTGGTCGAGTACGATCAGACGAAGAAGCTGTTCACCAACCCGAGCCAGAAGCAGACGGAAGACTACATCACGGGCCGGTTCGGCTAGAGAGTGGGATTGCCGCCATGGCGGAGCTTCAGAAGCAGGTGGAAGAGTTGTTTCTGCGCCTGGACCACATGGGCTTGCGGGTGGAGCGTGCGGTCTCGGAGGCCGTGCGCGCCGCGCAGGAGGGAGACCTCGTCGCCGCGGACAAGGTGATCGTGGGAGACACGGCCATCGACCGCATGGAGGTGGAGATCGAGCAGGAGTGCATCCGTCTGCTGGCGCTGTACCAGCCCACCGCTATTGATCTGCGGACGCTCTTTACGATCATCAAGGCCAACAACGATCTGGAGCGTATCAGCGACCTGGCCGTCGGAATAAGCAGAAGAATTCGAGACATTCTTGACGAAGAGATCATCATGGACGTCTACCCGGGCTACTCGGAGCTGGCCGAGCTGACCTGCCAGACCGTTGGCAAGACGGTGCGGATGCTCGGCGCCTCCGACGCCCAGGCGGCCCGGGAAGTGATTGAGACGGATCGACGGATCGACAGCGCGTACAAGGAATTCGTGCGGTCCGTGATCGACCGGGAGCGCCAGCGGGCCGACGGCGTGGAGACGGCGGTGATCTGCATGCTGCTGGCGCGGGCGCTGGAACGGATCGGTGATCTGTGCACGAATATCGCCGAAGACATCATATTTCTGCGGACGGGCGAGATCGTCCGTCACGCCGCGGCCTTCCACAGCCCGAAGGCCTGACGGCGTAAAAAAATGGCTTAAATAAGCTTGTGCAGTGAGTAGGTGAACGTAACATACTCCGCTCAATAGTCCGGCTGGTGATTCGGTCGAGCGTTCGGCCGCCAGTTGAAGGGCTCAGGCGACATTGGAAAGGAGCATTAGGTATGAGCAATGGAATGAAGCTGATGCTGGGGCTTCTCGCGTTGGTCCTGGTGGGCGCTGTGGCGACGGACGCCATGGCCCAGGACGATGCGACGAGAGTTAAGGCGCTGGAGCAGCGCGTGCAGATGCTGGAGAAGAAGCTCAACAGCGAGTATCTCCAGCAGGTCAACCGCGACCAGGTCGCGGCGATTCTGGAAGAGATGAACGCGGACGCGGCCGGGCAGGGCGCCCTGCCGAAGTGGATGGAGAACCTGAGCTTCTACGGCGATCTGCGTCTTCGCTATGAAGCGCGCTGGAACGTCAACGGCAGCCAGCCGGACCGGCACCGCGCCCGGTTCCGCCTGCGTTTCGGCGTCAAGAAGACGTGGATGGACAAGCAGATGGAAGTCGGCTTCCGTCTGGCCAGCGGTGAGGCCAGCGACGACTTCAACAACGAGACGGATCCGACCTCGACGAATCAGTCGTTCGACGACGCCTTCAGCGCCAAGAACATCTGGATCGACCGGGCCTACGCGAAGTACACCCCGAACTGGCTGAAGGGCCTGACGTTCGTCGGCGGCAAGTTCGGCACCCCGACCGTTCACACGGACCTGGTGTTCGACAGCGACGTGAACGTCGAAGGTTTCTGGGCGCAGTTCAAGCCGGAAGTCATCGAAGGCATGAAGCCGTTCGTGGGCTTCGGCTTCTTCGTGGTGGAAGAAGAAAACAGCGGCAACGACGTCTGGGTCAAGGCGTACGAAGCCGGCCTGGACTGGACCATCATGAAGGGCCTGAAGTTCCTGGGCGCCGTCACCTTCTATGACTACGACGACATCGAGGACAACTACCGTCAGGCAGACGGCAATCACGAAGTGGCCAGCCGGCTGGCGGCCGAGGAATTCAACATCCTCGACTTCAACCTCGCCCTGACGTACGACCTGGAAGTCGGCGGCATGACGCTGCCGGTCAAGGGCTACTTCGACTTCGCGTACAACTGCGGCAACAAGGACACAGGCGATTATCGTCATCAGGAGAACGGCTGGGTTCTCGGCATGAAGGTCGGCCAGAACAAGAAGGCCGGCGACTGGTCCGCCGGGTATGCCTACAAGGAAATCCAGGCCAACGCGGTGGTCGGGCAGTTCACGGACAGCGACTTCGGTGGCGCCGGCCGTAAGGGCCACGTCCTCAAGGCCGCCTACAACGTGACCGACTTCATGACCGTCGGCGCCGCGTACTTCTGCACGCAGAACATCAAGTCGTGGGACAGCCGTCGCCACCTGGTGCAGGTGGACGCCGTCTGGAAGTTCTAAGCCCGCACCGCACTGCTTCGACAGAAGCAGCCGTTGTGGAGTCGAGAGCAACAATTGCCGAGAGGCGGGCCCGCCCGAGCCGGGCGGGCCCCCTCGGAGCATTGCCGGGAGAGTCTGCTATGACGACCCGCGCGACGGAATTGCTTGGATGGTTGGCGGAAATGGCGGTATTCGGTTCCGCCGTCGGGATTTTGTTGGCGGCTGTTCTTTGGGCATCCTGAACGCAAGCGGCTAACGCCTGAGCCCGCGCCCGAGAGCACCGAACACAACCCATGCAGGCCCGCTGCCCCTCGCGGAGCGGGCTTGCTTTTTGCGCCCAGTTCTGCTATGGATTCTGCTCCGCGGCCGCCGGACGGGCGCCCGCCAGCCCACCTCGGTATCGAGCATGAGCGAACCGTACAACGAACATCTTCTCCGCGTCCGCTACAGCGAGACCGACCGCATGGGCACGTTCTACAACTCCCGCGCACTGGAGTGGTTCGAGTGCGGCCGGACGGCCTTCCTGCGGGAATGGGGCATGCCCTATGCGGAGATGGAGGCCCGCGGCGTCATGCTGCCGCTGGTGGAGGCCCACGCCGAGTTCCTCGGCCGGGCCGCCTACGATGACGAGCTGCGCGTGCGCACCACCGCCGCCATGGCCGGCAAGGCGCGCCTGCGGTTCGAGATGGAGATCGACCACGCGGCCGACGGTCGGCCGGTGACGCGCGGGTATACCGTGCACGCCTTTACGGATGCCGCGGGCCGGCCCATCCGCCCGCCGGAGTGGTTCCTGGAGGCGCTGGAGGGGTGGGAGAAGGAAAGCAATGAGTAACCAAGCAGTTGCGGGACGTCAGCTCCTGAGCGGCAACGAGGCCGTCGCCGCCGGCGCCTTGGACGCCGGCGTGGCGCTGGGCGCGGGCTACCCCGGCACGCCCTCCACGGAGATCTTGGAAACCCTCTCCGAAATCGGCGGCCGGGCCCAGTGGGCCCCCAACGAGAAGGTGGCCCTGGAAGTGGCCATCGGTGTGGCGTACGGCAATGCCCGCGCCCTGGCCACCATGAAGCACGTGGGCCTGAACGTGGCGGCCGACCCGCTGTTCACCATCGCCTACACCGGCGTGACCGGCGGGCTGGTGATCGCCGTGGCCGACGACCCCGGCATGGCCTCCAGCCAGAACGAGCAGGACGACCGCCGCTACGCCGTGGCGGCCGGCGTGCCGATGTTCGAGCCGTGCGACTCGCAGGAAGCGTACGACATGACGCGGGCGGCGTTCGACCTGTCCGAGCAGTGGGGCATGCCGGTGCTGCTGCGGGTCACCACGCGCATCTGCCACTCCAAGACCGTCGTCACCCGTCGCCCGGCCGCCCCGCCCGCGGCCGCGCCGAGTTACGAGCGGGACATCCAGACACGCGTGATGGTGCCCGCCTACGCCCGCCCGGCCCACAAGCGGCTCCGCAAGAAGCTCGCCGAACTCACGCGGTGGGTTGAGCAGTGCCCATGGACGCGCGAGCATCGCGGCGGCGACGAACTGGGCATCATCACCTCCGGCATCTCCACCGTGCACGCGAGGGAGGCGGCGCCGGAAGCCTCCGTGCTTAAGCTGGGCGTGTCCTATCCGCTGCCGATGGGGCGGATCCGCGCCTTCGCCGAGAGCGTCCAGCGCTGCGTGGTGATCGAAGAAGGCGACCCGTACCTCACCGACGCCATCCGCGCCGCGGGCATCCCGGTCGAGGGCAAGCCGGAGATGTACCGCTTCGGCGAGCTGGACGTTTCCCGCGTGCGACGCATCCTGGCCGGAGACACGAGCGAGGAACCCACCCCGCCGCGCGGCAAGCCGCCGGAGTTGTGCAAGGGCTGCCCGCACCGCGTGGCCTTCGAGGCCCTGCGGGACCAGGGGTGCATCGTCACGGGCGATATCGGCTGCTACACGCTGGGCGTGCTGCCGCCGTTCGAGGCCATGGACACCTGCGTGTGCATGGGGGCGAGCATCGGCGTGGGGCTGGGGCTGCGGCACGTGCTGCCGGAAGAGCAGGCCCGCAAGGTCGTCAGCGTCATCGGCGACAGCACCTTCGTCCACAGCGGCATCACCGGCCTGGTGGAGATGGTCTACAACCCGCCGCCGACCGGGCACGTGGTGGTGATCCTGGACAACGGCACCACCGCCATGACCGGCCTGCAGGAGCACCCCGGCACCGGGCGGAAGCTGGACCACCAGCCGACGCACCGGTTAGACTTCGAGGGCCTGGCGCGGTCCATCGGCATCGAGCACGTGCGGACGATCGATCCGGTGGCCGAGGGCGGCGCCTTCGAAACGGAACTGAAGGCGGCGCTGGCCAGCGGCGAACTGCGGCTGATTATCACCCGCCGGCCATGCCTGCTGGCGGCCGGGAAGATCCGCCAGTACGAGGCGGCGGCGAAGGCGACCTGCAATGAGTGACCAGTTGACGAACGTGGTGGTGGCCGGCCTCGGCGGGCAGGGCGTGCTGAAGGCGTCGGACATCCTGGCCGAGGCGGCGTTCCGCGCCGGGCTGGACGTCAAGAAGGCCGAGGTGCACGGCATGAGCCAACGCGGCGGCTCGGTGACCAGCGACGTACGGTTCGGGCCGGACCTCTCCGCCGCCAGCCCCATGGCGCCCGATGGCGAGGCGGACTACCTGCTCGTGCTGGCCGAGAGCCAGGTGGATGTGGCCCGCGGCCGGCTGCGCGAGGGCGGCGTGCTGATCGGCCCGGATGCCGTGGACGTGGCGGCCCTGCCGAACGCCCGCAGCCTGAACGTGGCGCTGCTGGGCGTGCTCAGCGGACGCATCGAGATCGACGAAGCCTCCTGGCAGGCGGCCATCCGGGCCCACTTGCCGGAGAAACTGCACGAAGCAAACGCCGAGGCGTTCCGACTGGGGCGCGCCGCGGCGGGGGCCTGAGCGGCCCGCGGGAAATGCATCAGCCATAGGAGCCGACATGAGCCCAGCCTGGAACGACGCGGCCGGCGAGTTCGAGCCGATCAGCGCGCCGGACTACCTCCCTCCCGAGCAACTGGGCCGCGTGCAGTTGCAGCGGCTGCAGGCCACCGTCCGCCTGGCCCACGAGCGGGTGGAGCTGCACCGCAAGCGGATGGACGAGAAGGGCGTCCGCCCGGAAGACATCCGCGCGATGGAGGACATCGCCAAGCTGCCGTTCACCATCAAGACGGACCTGCGAGACGCCTACCCCTTCGGCCTGTTCGCCGCGGACATGGGCGAGGTGGTGCGGGTGCACGCCTCCAGCGGCACGACGGGCAAGCCGACGGTGGTGGCCTACACGCAGGAAGACGTGGACGTGTGGGCGAGCGTGATGGTGCGGACGTTCGCCTGCTGCGGGCTGCACAGCGGAGACATCATCCAGAACGCCTACGGATACGGGCTGTTCACCGGCGGGCTGGGCGCGCACTACGGCGCCGAGGCGCTGGGCGCGACAGTCATCCCGATCTCCGGCGGCAACACCGACCGGCAGATCATGGTCATGAAAGACTTCGGCGTCACGGCCATCTGCTGCACGCCGAGTTACTTCCTGTTCATCCTGGAACGGGCGGAGGAACTGGGCGTGGACATCACCCAACTGCCGCTGCGGGCGGGGGTGTTCGGCGCCGAGCCGTGGACGGAAGAAATGCGACGGCGCGTCGAGGCGGAGACCGACGGAACCGTCAAGGCGTACGACATCTACGGGCTCTCGGAGATCATCGGCCCCGGCGTGGCAAGCGAGTGCCGCGCGCAGGACGGGCTGCACATCTTCGAGGACCACTTCTACCCGGAGATCATCAACCCGCGGACGGGCGAGCCGCTGGCCGACGGCGAGGAGGGCGAGCTGGTGCTCACCACGCTGTCCAAGAAGGCGATGCCCATGCTCCGCTACCGCACGCGGGACATCACGTCCATCTACACGGAACCGTGCCCCTGCGGGCGGACGGTGCGGCGCATCCGGCGCATCAGTCGCCGCACGGATGACATGTTCATCATCCGCGGGGTCAACGTGTTCCCCTCGCAGGTGGAGGCGGCGCTGCTGGCCGTCGAGGGCACGCTGCCGCACTACCAGATACTCCTGAGCCGCGAGAAGGGCCTGGACCAGATGCAGGTGCAGGTCGAGGTGACGCCGGAGTTCTTCAGCGACCGCGTGCGGGAGCTGGAAGACCTCCAGGCCCGCCTGGGCCATGCCCTGGAGAACACGCTGAGCCTTCGCGTGGGCGTGCGGCTGGTGGAGCCGCACACCATCGAACGGTCGATGGGCAAGGCCAAGCGCGTGATCGACAAACGCAACGACTAGCCGCCGCATAGGGCACAGAGGCATTCAGCCAGCGAGGACGCGAGATGAAAATTCATCAGCTATCGTTGTTTTTGGAAAACCAGCCGGGGCACCTGTCCAAGGCATGCCGCGTTCTGGCGGACGCGGAGGTGAACCTGCTGACGATGTCCGTGGCGGACACGCAGCAGTTCGGCATCCTGCGCCTGATCGTCAAGGAGTGGGAGAAGGCCCGGGACGTGCTGCAGAAGGCCGGCTTCGTGGTGAAGGTGACGGAAGTGGTCGCCTTGGAGGCGGAAGACCACCCCGGCGGCCTGGCCGACATGCTGGACGCCATCGAGGCCGACGGCATCAACATCGAGTACATGTACGCCTTCACGTTCCGCTTCGGCGACAAGGCGGTGCTCGTGTTCCGCTTCGACGATCCGGACACCGCCGTGGCGGCCCTGCAGGCCCGGGGCCTGGGCGTCATCAGCAGCGTGGAGTTGTACAGCCGGTCGGAGTAGGCCGCCGGATTCCCAGGATTTGTGAGCAACCATGCCGGAACTGGCCGTTGAGAACCGTGTTTTTGACCCCGCGGAGACGATGCCCCGCGAGGACCTCCGCGCCCTGCAGCTCCAGCGCCTGCGGCAGACCGTCTCCCGCGCGGCCGGCGTGCCGTTCTACAAGAGGGCCTTCGCCGAGGCGGGCGTGTCCGCCGAGAGCATCCGCGGCCTCGGCGACCTCCGCCGCCTGCCGCTGACCACCAAGGCCGACCTCCGGGAGGGCTACCCGCTGGAGTTCCTCGCCGTGCCGCGGGAGCAGGTGGCCCGGTACCACGGCTCCAGCGGCACCACCGGCAAGCCCACCTTCGTGGCCTACACGGCCGAGGACCTGGACACGTGGGCCGCCCTGTGCGCGCGGTTCCTGGTGGCCGGCGGGTTGCGGCCGGAGCACACGGTGCAGATCGCCTTCGGCTACGGGCTGTTCACGGGCGGCTTCGGCCTGCATTACGGCGTGGAGCGGGTCGGCGCGGCCGTGCTGCCCGCCGCGGCCGGCAACACGCCCCGGCAGATCATGCTGCTGCAGGACATGGGGGCCGACGCGCTGGTCTGCACGCCCAGCTACGCGCTGAATATCGCCGAGGCGTGCGAGCGGCAGGGCGTGGCGCCGGCTTCGCTGAACCTGAAGTACGGGCACTTCGGCGGCGAGCCGTGGACGGAGGACATGCGCCGGCAGATCGAGAGCCGCCTGGAGATTCTCGCGTTCAATAACTACGGCCTCAGCGAGGTGATCGGCCCGGGTGTCAGCGGCGAGTGCGGCGCCCGAAGCGGCATGCACATCCAGGAAGACCATTTCCTCGTGGAATGCCTGGACCCGGACACCCTGGAGCCGGTCGCCCCCGGCGAGGGGGGGGAGCTGGTGTTCACCACGCTCACCAAGCAGGCGCTGCCGATGATCCGCTACCGCACGCGGGACATCGCCCGGCTGGACGAAGCGCCGTGCCCCTGCGGGCGGACGGGCGTGCGGATGAGCCGGGTGGTCGGCCGGACCGACGACATGCTGATCGTCCGCGGCGTCAACGTGTTCCCCTCGCAGATTGAGGAGGCCCTGCTCCGCGTGGAAGGCACTGCGCCGCATTATCTTATCGAGGTGGACCGCCCCGGCGTGATGGACGAGGTGACGGTGCAGGTGGAGGTCCGCCCGGAAGATTTCTCCGACAAGATGAGCCAGATGCAGGCCCTGCGAGATCGGATCGACCGGGAGATTCACTCCGTCGCCGGCATTCGCGCCGCGGTCAAGCTCGTGGAGCATGGCACGCTGGAGCGGTTCATCGGCAAGGCGAAGCGCGTGGTGGACCACCGTCGTGAGAAGGGCTTGCTGTAGCGGCCCGGCTGCTGTGAGCCGGATCACAGTGCACATTTCTGTCTGATATTTTCTTTACAATCGTGAAGGGATTCCCTATCTAGTCTCAGGCAATTCCTCAGGAATCCATATAAGGGCAGTTCGGATGGCCGAGATCACGTCGTTCGGCCGGCCTCCGGCAAAGGGCAGGAGACAACCATGCTGGGCATTGAAGACAAGTACGTACTGGCTGCGTACCTGCTGTGCATCGGCAGCGCGGCGCTCTGCGTGATTTACGGCGCCATCAACTGGAACCGCGGCGAGGAACCGGTGGAGCCGGATGACGTCCGGTGGGCCGAGGAAGAAAAGAAGGTGGAAGAGGAGCTCTAGCTCCGGCAGCTTCCGCGGGCGGGCAGGCGATTCCTCGCCGCCGGTCCAAGAACAGGGAGAAAGGGAACTTCATGCTGGCACAGACTCTCGGTCCGCTCGAGATCATCATTGTGGTCGTGTATCTGCTGGCCATCGCGTACCTTGGCTGGCTCGGCTTCCGTCGCACCAAGACGGCTTCCGACTACCTGGTGGCCGGACGCAAGACGCACCCGTTCGTGATGGCCCTGAGTTACGGGGCCACGTTCATCTCCACCAGTGCCATCGTCGGTTTTGGGGGCGTGGCGGGCATGTTCGGCATGAGCCTGCTGTGGCTGACGTTCCTGAACATCTTCGTGGGCATCTTCATCGCGTTTGTGTTCCTGGGCGGGCCGACCCGCCGGATGGGCCACCACCTGGACGCGCACACCTTCCCGGAACTGCTCGGCCGGCGCTACAGGAGCAAGTTCATCCAGATGTTCGCCGGGCTGGTGATCTTCTTGTTCATTCCGCTGTACTCGGCGGCGGTGCTGATCGGCGGTTGCGCGTTCATCGCCCAGCAGTTCGGCATTCATTACAACGTGGCGCTGCTGGTGTTCAGCGTGATTATCGCGGCGTACGTGGTGGTCGGCGGGCTGAAGGGCGTGATGTACACCGACGCGCTGCAAGGCTCGATCATGTTCATCGGGATGATCGTGCTGCTGATCTACACGTATGTGCTGGTGGGCGGCGTGACCGGCGGCCACGAAAAGCTCGCGGCCCTGGGGGCGGACCAGCCGAACCTCTTCAGCAAGATCGGGTTTCAGGGCTGGGCGGCGATGCCGGCTTTCGGCTTCGGCGACGCGGAGGGTGCGGCCGACCCCAAGTCCTACTACGACTTGTGGTGGATCGTCATCAGCACCATCACGCTCGGCGTGGGCATCGGCGTGCTGGCCCAGCCGCAGTTGGTGGTGCGTTTCATGACGGTCCGAAGCCGCAAGGAACTGAACCGGGCCGTGCTGGTCGGGGGGGTGTTCATCCTCATCATGACCGGCGTGGCGTTCACCGTCGGCTCGCTGAGCAACGTGTACTTTATGGAGACCGAGACGGTCACCGGAACGCTCCTGCGCGAGGCGGACGGCAAGGTGATCGTCAAGCGCCAGCGGAACATCAACGCCGCCAAGGACCCGGACAATCCGGACGTGGTCGCTCTGCCGGCGCGGCTGCTGTACCTGGACGTCAACGGGGACGAGACGGCCGACGTTCACCTGATCGCCTCCGCGCCCGGCAAGTTGCAGGCCATCATGCCCAAGGCCGTCATCACCCCGACGGGCTACCAGGTGGGCGACACGGTCACGGTTCAGCCGCGCGCCTCGGCCTACATGCGGGCCCTCGTGCCGCGCGGCAAGGACACGGTGGAGTGCATGACCAGCCGCATCATCCCGACGTACATCGGCAGCGCCATGCCGAAGTGGTTCGGCCTGGTGTTCCTGCTGACGCTGCTGGCCGCGGCCATGAGCACGCTTTCCAGCCAGTTCCACGCCTTGGGAACGGCCATCGGCCGCGACGTGTTCGAGCAGGCCACCGGCCGGCGCGAGGCGAGCATCGGCGTCACGCGGATCGGCATTCTGGTGGGCATCGTCATCGCGGTGCTGATCAGTTATATGAACCCCGGCGGCGGCTTTATCATCGCGCGGGCCACGGCGATTTTCTTCGGCCTGTGCGCGTCGGCGTTCCTGCCGGCCTTCCTCGGCGGGCTGCTCTTCCGCCGTGTGACGAAGGCGGGGGCCATCGCCTCGATGATCGTCGGGTTCCTGGTGACGGCCTTCTGGCTGCTGCTGGTGAAAGACGCGGAGGCCGCGGCGCTGGGGTTGGTGTTCAAGGTGACCGGCGGCAAGCCAAGCATCCTGGCCGACCACGCCACATGGCACGTGGTGGACCCGATCATCGTGGCCCTGCCGGCCTCGCTGATTGTGATGATCGTGGTGAGCCTGCTGACCAAGCCCCCGGCCGCGGAGCACGTCGAGAGGTGCTTCGGCCGGAAAAAATAGTTGCCGGAAGTTCTGGTTTCGGCGACGCCGTGTTGCCGATAGGTTCAAGCAACGTCCCAAGGTTCTGACAGAGGAGTCGAGACCGATGAAGAAGACGATGGTGTTGGCGGTGGCGGCGGCGACGATGCTGGTGCTGTCAGCCAAGGCCCTGGCCGCGGAGCCGGCCAAGGCGAAGACGGAAGTGGTCGGCCAGGAAGTGGTCGAGAAGGAAGGCGAGTTCTGCGGCATCTGCGAGTCCAAGAAGCGGGTGACGGAACTGGTTCCGTGGCTGAAGGTGGGCGCCGACCTGCGCCTGCGGGCCATCTGGGACCGCAACATCTTCTTCGATGAGCAGGTCACCAGCAGCGAGCGGTTCTGGCAGCGCTATCGCGCCCGGCTGTGGGCGCAGATCACGCCCATCGAGAACGTGGACATCAACATTCGGCTGGTCACGGAGCCTCGCTACTACTGCCAGCCGCGATCCATGGATGACCACTGGATTCGCGACGAGATCCTCTTCGACAAGGGCAACGTCGAGTGGAAGAAGATCCTCGGCATGCCGCTGAAGATCAAGGTCGGCCGGCAGGACATGCGCCTCGGCGAGGGCTGGCTGGTGTTCGAGGGCACGCCGCTGGACGGCAGCCGGACGATTTACTTCGACGCCATCCGCGGCACCTACGAGATGGCGGACATCAAGACGACGATCGACCTGATCTACATCGATAACTACGCCAACAGCTCGCAGTGGATTCGCCCGTTCTGCGACAAGGACGTGGACCTGGTCGAGCAGGATGAGCGCGGCGCGATCGCGTACGTGTCCAACAAGTCGCTCATTCCCGGCGGGCAGATCGACGGCTACTTCATCCTGAAACACGACCATGAGAAGCGCACGGTCTCCGCGGGTTCGGAAGGCACGATCTACACGATCGGCGCGATGATCAAGGGCAAGCTGGATGACAACTGGAAGTACTACGCCGAGGCGGCCCCGCAGTTCGGCCACCGCAACGGGCACGACCTGTGCGCGTTCGGCATGAACTCGAAGGTCACCTACGACTTCAATGACGCCATGAAGAACAGCCTTCGCGTGGGCTACGAGTTCCTCTCCGGCGACCGGAACCACGTGAAGAACTTCAACCGGCTGTGGGGCCGCTACCCGCAGTGGTCGAACATCTTCAATGGCTACGCGGACACCGTGGACGGCCAGCGCCCCGCGCAGAGCAGCAACCTGCACCGCATCGGCGTGGGCCACACGTTTGTGCCGATCAAGGACCTCCAGGTCATCACGGACTACCACGCCCTGTGGAGCAACGTGCGGGCCAACTCGGCGAACGTGACCAGCGACGGCAACTTCCGTGGCCACCTGGGCACGCTGCAGGTGAAGCACAAGGTCAACGAGCACCTGAGCCACACCTTCACGGGCGAGGTGATGTGTCCGGGCGACTACTACGTGGATGCCAAGAAGGAAACCGCCGCCTTCCTGCGGTATGAGATCATGCTGAGCTGGTAAAGGCTCGGCCGAATTCCTTTGGCGCCCGTCGAGCCCGTTGTGGGTTCGCCGGGCGTCTTTCTGCGCATTGAGCGGGGCCGGCATGCCGCGTATCATATCCGCGGGCGCGTCGGGCATTCGCCATTCGGCCGGCAGCCCGGCCGAGACGCGCCCTGCCGGAGCCGCCGATGATCGACGAACAGCGCATCGCGCCGCTGAACGACCGCCCCGTGCGAAGCGGCGCGTACGTTCTCTACTGGATGCAGGCCTCCCAGCGGGAGCACTACAACCACGCGCTGGAGTACGGCGCTGGGCAAGCCAACCGCCTGGGCCTGCCGCTGCTGTGCGTGTTCGGCCTGACGGATGACTACCCGGAGGCCAACGCCCGGCACTACGCATTCCTGCTGGAAGGCCTGGCGGAAGTGGCGGAAGACCTCGCCGGGCGCGGCGTGCGGCTCGCCGTGCACAAGGGCCGTCCGGACCGCGTGGCGCTGGACATGGCCGACGAAGCGGCGCTCGTGGTGACGGACTGCGGCTACACCCGCATCCAGCGTAAGTGGCGGCAGAACGTGGCGGACGGCGCCCCGTGCCTGGTCGTGGAAGTGGAGTCGGACGTCGTTGTGCCGGCGGATGTGGCCTCGGATAAGGAGGAATACGCGGCCGCGACGATCCGCAAGAAGCTCCACCGGCAGAGGGACCGCTTCCTCCGGCCGCTGCGACGCACCCCGCTGAAGCGGGATTCCCTCGGCTTGGATGCCGGCGGCGTCGACGTGTCCGATCCGCACAAGCTATTGGCGGAGCTTAAGATAGATCGCGGCGCGTGGCCGGTGTCCGCCTTCCGCGGCGGGGCGAGGCAGGCCCACCGCCTGCTGGATGCCTTCCTGCGGGACAAGCTGTCGGCCTACGCCGAGCGCCGCAACGACCCGTCGCTGGACATTCAGTCTCACATGAGCCCGTACCTGCACTTCGGGCAGATCTCGCCGGTGTGGATCGCCCTCAAGGCGCGGCGGGCCGGCGGCCGCTGCCCGGAGGCCCGCGACGCGTACCTGGAGGAGTTGATCGTCCGGCGGGAGCTGAGCGTCAACTTCGTGCACCAGAACCCGCGCTACGACGAATACGCCTGCCTGCCGGACTGGGCGCGGAAGACGCTCGCCGGCCATGCCCGCGACAAGCGGCCGCATGTGTACTCGCCGGAGCAGTTGGAGGCGGCCGAGACGCACGACGAATACTGGAACGCCGCCATGCGGGAGATGCGCCTGACCGGTAAGATGCACAACTACATGCGGATGTACTGGGGCAAGAAGATCCTGGAGTGGTCCGAGAGCCCGGAGCAGGCGTACCGCACGACGCTCTCACTCAACAACCGCTGGTTCCTCGACGGGCGCGACGCGAACTCCTTCGCCGGCGTGGCGTGGTGCTTCGGCAAGCACGACCGGCCGTGGACCACGCGGCCGGTCTTCGGCAGCGTGCGATACATGAACGCCGCCGGGCTGGAGCGCAAGTTCGACATGGACGGCTACCTGCGCAAGGTCGATGCGATGGCGGGCGCCGCCCGGCGGGAGTGAAGGCCTGCTCCCTCGCGCGGCAATAGCGGGCCCACCGTGCGCGACGGCGCCATTCTATCCGGTGGGCCGCGGGGTCTACTTCACCGGGCTGGACAGCAGCACCACCGGCTTGTCGTCGGCCGTCAGGCAGTTGCTGCGGTCGATGACCGCCAGGTGATGCCAGTTCCGCTCGCCGCCGCCGGTATCGCCCGTCTGCACGCGGATGAACACGGCGAACACGTCGCCGCGAACGCTCACCATGTTGGACACGGCCGTGTAGAGGGAGTCTCGCAGGGGCACATAGGTGCGTATCTTCTTGAGGTTCGCCTCCGTCATGCCGGAGTTGGCCACCAGCAGGTCCGTCGCGTAGTCGCCACAGGGCACGGCCAGTTCTCCCGGCGTCAGGAAGCCGCCAAATCCATCCCCGCGCAGGCCCGCCACACCGGAGGCCGCCGTGCGGCTGGCGTAGTCGCGTGTGCCGCCGCCGACCTTGGTCACGGACTGTTTGTCCCGGTAGGCGATGATGTAGTCGGCGAGTTTGTCGGCATCCACGGTGTTGCCCGTGCCGATCTCCGCCGGCCAGGGAAGCTGCTTGAGCACCGGCTTGGTGGCGGTGTTGATGTTCACCTTGCCGTAGTGGCGAGTCTGGTTGTACGCTTCGCGCGTGGCGTCGGCGGGCACGAGGTCGAAGAACTCCCCGAGCAGCGCGCCGATGGGCACGCCGGGGTAGTCTCCGCCGCCCCAGCCGCCGCCGGGAATGGCCGGCTTGCCCTCGTGGAAGCTCAGCCGCCCGCGCGCCGGGCAGTCCTCAAAGAGCCCCGCCGCGTCGAAGCCGCTGTCCACCATGGCCTGCGGGAAGCCCTTGGCGGGCGTGGGGCCGGTCAGGTAGATCGCGCCGAGCTCGCCGAGGTCTCGCACCGCGGCGCCGGAGTAGAGGATCGGCACGGGGTGCTTGGCCCGCTGCTCGATCGCCGTCAGTTCATCGGCGGAGAGGTTGTTGGTCTGCCCGAGCCGCACTTGGACCGTGCCCTCGGAGGTGGCCACGTATTCGGCGATCGTGTAGCGGGCGTGGTTCCCGTCATCGTCGCGGCGGATGTCGTCCTTTTCGTCGCCGCTGGTGAAGTTGACGGCCACGTGTCCGAGATCTTCGCTGGTCACCTGGTCGACGGGCACGGTGTCCGCGCCGGCCGTCACTTCCAGCTTTACGGTCTGGCTGCCGCCGCCGTCGCGGTAGAACTTCACGTCGGTGTGCCGCGTCCAGCCGGTCGGGTCCACCCCGAACGTCGCCTGAATGTCGCCGACGTTGTTCGTTCCATCGTTCAGATCGAAGTCGAAGTAGACTCTCCGCGCCCCGTCGTTCAGCGTACCGCTGAGGGCCGCGCCGGCGAGCTTGTACTGGCTCAGGTCGAGGTTCCGCCCGGTGTTGTTCCAGATTTCCACCGCGCCGATCCACTTGTGGTCGTGCAGCGATGGGTCCGGCCCGGAGTACGTGCTCTGCTTGAACATCGCCATCGCCTCGGTGATGACCGGCTGCGGCGTCATGCCGTAGACGGTAAGCCCCGCCTTGGGGGTGAACTTCCAATGGTTCGTCGCGGCCATCTGACCCGGGCCGGTGGAGTACGCCCACAGGTTCGCCACGAAGTGCGCGGCCATCTGCTCTCGCTGGGCGGCATTGCCCACGCCGATCTTCTCCAGGTACATCTTGAACACATCGTACAACTTGGTGCGGTCGGCGCCGTCGGCCGCGTTCACGCCGCTGCGGGTGAGGAACTGGCCCGGCCCGGGGGCGGTCACCGGGTTCCGCAGGAGCTTCCGCGTGACGCTGTATGTCGTCAGCACGCGGCGCTGGGCCGGCGTGAGCCCGTTGAGCAGTTCGTACGTGCGGCCGGCCTCCACGGCCGCTGAGGGGTTGGGCCAGCGGAGGTAGGCCTCGTCGCCCGCGGAGAACGGCAGGTACGCGCCGACGGGGCTGGCCAGACGACCGGCGGAGTTGGTGTTGAAGTCCGCCAAGACCTGGCTGGCCGTCCGGCAGCGGGAATCGTGCACGGTGTCGTACAAGGCGTCGCCGAGGTAGCCCTTGAGGTTCACGTCCACCGGCGGGCGGGGGGAAATGGACGACCCCTCGGCCGCGGTGTTCAGGCAGAGGAATGATGACAGGTCGATCATCCGCACGGAAAGGTGAAATTCGTCCGCCCTGTCGTTGGTGGCGCCGGTGTAGACGCGCAGGGCGTCCTTGACGCCATCCAGGTCCGTGTCTTCCAGTGTGTTGCTGTCGGTGGCCACGTTGTCCACGCCGGCGGTGGCTCCGTACAGGTTGCTCACGTGGGCCCAGGAGGCGATGCCGGGGCTCCAGCCGGAGGCCAGGTGCGGGTCGGCATCCTCCGAGGGGTAGTCGATGAACTGCAGCCACTGGTTGCCGGTGGCGCCGTAACTGGTGTAGGGCCACTGGTTGGCGGCCGCGCCGGTCTGCTGGATGCGCAGATCGTCGTAGAGCATCTGCGCGGCGCGGTCGATCGCGCCCTGTACGATGGGCCCGGCCTGGCTGTGGGCGGCGATGGCCTCCGCCTGCTTGGCCTCGATACTGGCGATGACGACGAACGTGATGCCCAGCAGGGACAGGATTACCACCAGCCCCACCGCCACCAGGAGGGCCGAGCCGCGAGCATGTCTGCGGTGTATCATAACGTCACCTCGTGCTTCATTCAGTTGCCGATCGGGCAGACCACTTCGTATTCAACGTCCCGGAATGCCTCCGGCATCTGGGGGTCGTCGATATTGAACCGCAGGCGGATGGCCCGCGGCCAGGCGCGCTGGTCGTGGTGCGTGACCGTCACGGAGCCGCTGTTCTGCCACGCGCCGGAGGCGTCCATCCAGGCGACTTGCAGGTTCGTGCAGTTGGGCGCGAGCACCTGCCAGGTATTGTTCAGGTCGCCGGCGCTGGACGGCGGCACCCGCAGCGTCGGGCCGCTGACCCCGCCGGGAGCGTAATTCAATAAACTCGTGATTAACGTGCCTGTCTGGCCTTCGCTTTGCGTCTGTACCTGGGCGAAGTCCACCGTGTTCCAGTGATCCTCCCCGTCCTTCGGGGCGACGCTCAACACCCAGCCCTGGCGGTAGAGAATGCCGCCGCTGGCGCCCGCGGCCTCGTTGTTGGCCAGGCCGTAGGAGATGACCGACCCCGTGCCCTTGGCCCCGCCCGTGATGCTGAAGACCGTGCCGGCGGTGGTGAACATCAGCGTGTCGGCGTCGGCGTACAGGAACCCCGCCCGCGACAGGTTCCGCAGGTCCGTGCGGATGGTGTGGGCGATGCTCTGGGCCGTGGAGTTGGACTGCATGGTCGCCTGCGAGGAAACCACCAGCTTCTGCGTCTCCCCGAGGATCATCCCGAAGCCCATCATGATGAGCGTCAGAATGCCCACCGCAACGAGCATCTCGATGAGCGTCATGCCGCCGCGGGCCGCCGGGCGGTTGGGCTGGCGTTGTGTGCCTGTATGGGTCATCAATGCATACCTCATGGTTTCAGCGCCGTTCGCGTGGCGAGCACCGCCAGCACCGGGCTGCGCCCCGCATCGGCCTCGTGCACGAGCAGCACGCTGCCGCCCAGCGAGAGTTCATGCTCCAGCATGGCCGTCGATCCGCTGACGGCCGTGATGCGGGCGTACTCGCCGGTGGCCGGGTTGATGGCCGCGCCGCCGATCTGGAATTTCGCTTCATGTCCGCCGGGGATGGTGATCTCGGAAACCGTGCCCGAGTTCACGCCGGGCACCGTCGAGACGGAGATCGACCCGGACGGGTCGGCCAGGCGATAGGACACCACGAGCAGTTGGAAGTCGTTCTCGTCGGCCGTCGCCCGCCGGCACAGGGCCACGTAGCCCAGGCCGTCCTGCCCGGCGTACTTGAGATCGGAGGCGGGAATGCGGGCGCCGACGCCGGCGTCCTTGAGCGTGGCCTCGGCCCAGTACGCGTCCGCGGCCGACAGGTGGAGCCGGGCCAGGCCCGCGCCATTCTGGCAGATGAGCGTGCCCAGCGAGTTCTGGTAGGAGCGCATGACGTCTCGCATGCCCATGGGGAACATGGCCGAGGCCATGGACAAGGCCACGGCCAGGATGCCGATGGCGATGAGCATCTCGACCAGCGAGAAGCCGCCCGCCCGTTGGGCCGCGTTCGATGGGGCTGGTGTCCGGTATCGCATGGTTACTCCCTGGGCAGCAGTTGCCCGGTGAACACGTTTACCGCCAAAATCTGCCCGTTGGCGTTCAGGTACGTCGCCCGTTCGGCCGGGCCGCG
>Ga0102959_1000095_pt1 | contig 28703 bp, 29 predicted proteins | sample SalPonF2_B_D2_MG_FD_84520 | JGI IMG/M metagenome (GOLD analysis project Ga0102959, IMG submission 84520) | Salt pond soil microbial communities from South San Francisco under conditions of wetland restoration - Salt Pond MetaG SF2_B_D2_MG ...
ACAGAGATATCCAAAAAATATGTGCCTGAGTGGGGATCGGCTGCAGCATTAGATCAGGCTGTTCGTTCTGTGAATGTTAACTTTTTACAGTATATGAACAGCGGTTCCAAAGATGATTACGATGCAGCGATTGCAAAACTTGATAATGTGTCCCAATCAGCAAGTGAGTTGGAAGGGTACCTGGCTAAATACGATCTACCTGCTCTAAAGAGTAAGATGAGTGGCTTAAAAAGTGGTATTTCTAATTATCACAAAGATGTAGCGAACTATTATAAGAATGCTGAAGCAAATAAGGCCGATAGGAAAAACGTAGAGTCAAGTGCTGAAAGTGTCATTGAAGAAATGGACAAATATCTTGAAAATCCCAAGTCTCAGCATTCAAAAGCAATTATAAGTTTGCAGAAATCAGTATTGGATAATGTTCGGAAAATATGGAAGGTGTCGGTTAAGGATGATGATACCATCTGGCAACAAATTGTAAATACGTATAGCGAGGATCTGAGTCAACTGGAAACAATAAGAAAGTCGGTTGAAATTGGAACGGAGAGGCGCCAACAACTGGATAAAGCCAATTCGTTTTTGGAACAAAACCTGGCTAAGGTCCGCAAAATGCGTCAGGTTGACGATGCACTAACGGAATCTAAGGCAACGGTACTGCAGGCATATGGCAGTTTGAAATCAAGCGCCGTAGCTATTGCCAGTGCTGCTGAAAATGGAGTTAAATCAAGTTCTAAGAATACGAGCGCTATAACAAGCCAGTATATGTGGTTTATCATTATTGCCTTAGTCATTGCAGTTATCGTAGCTGTGGTTCTTGGGTATATAATGGAACGGTCAATTACTTCTGTTCTTGAAGATATAATTAAGCGGCTTGGCAGTGGATCTGAGCAGGTAACCGCTTCTTCTGAACAACTTTCCGGTGCCAGCCAAGAGCTCGCTGAAAGTTCTAGTGAGCAAGCGGCCAGCCTTGAGGAAACGACCTCATCACTTGAGCAGATCTCTTCGCAAGTTAAGCAGACTGATGAAAATTCAGCCGAAGCAGAAAGCACTATGAAAGAAACGCAGCCTATGGTAGAGAAAGGTGTAGAAGCAATGGGACGTATGAAAGTAGCCATGGGGGATATCAAGGAATCTTCAGATAAGACCTCCAAGATTATAAAAACAATTGATGATATTGCTTTTCAAACGAATTTACTGGCCTTAAATGCTGCCGTAGAAGCGGCGCGGGCTGGCGAAGCCGGGAAAGGTTTTGCCGTAGTGGCCGAAGAGGTTCGTAACTTGGCCCAACGCAGTGCAGAAGCAGCGAAAAACACTTCTGAGCTTATAGAAAGCTCACAGGAAAGCTCGGTCCGGGGAGCAGAAGTTGTTCAAGAAGTCTCTGAATATTTACAGCAGATCGAAGAGAAAGTGTCGGATGTGAGTACTTTGGTAGTTGAAATTTCTGCGGCATCTCAGGAACAGTCAACCGGTATTCAGCAAATCAACTCTGCTATGTCTGAAATGGACAATGTAGTACAGGGGAATGCTTCTGCCTCGGAAGAATCGGCCAGTTCTGCCGAGGAGTTATCTTCCCAGGCGTCGGAGCTTAATAATATCGTTGATGAATTAACAGCTTTGGTAGGGGGACTTGACCATACAATCAAACGTAATAACCCCGGAAAGAAGGAATATCACATTAAAAATGGTAGTGGCTCAAATGGGTATTCGTATAATGAGAGCTCCCACAAAACCGTAAATAGTGCTTCAAATAAGAAACAGGGTTCTTTTAATGCTCATCAAGAAAGTAATATTAACAGAAATGCGAGTGATGAAGGCAGAGAATTGATACCATTTGATGAGTACGAAGATGATTTTAGTGGCTTTTGATCATCTTATTGGGATTTTTCCCAATCCCCTCCAACGTAGCAGAGTGCCCTTCTTGAAATGGAGGGCACTTTCTTTATAGAATCAAACTCCTATAATGATTCGCATCTAAATTTTTTGGAATTTTTTTTAAGGGTTGCCATAGTTTGCCGATAACAATGTAGGTATGTCTGTATATGAACTTAGAAACACCTTTGTTGTACTTCGCAATCTTGAATGTAAATCACTATGGAAAAAATAAAGGGACTCTTTAGAAAATTGGTTTCCAGATTCGGAAATGAAGACCGAACGATTGGCAAACGCATTTTACGCATCGTTGCCGGTGGTTCTTTCTTAATATTCATCATTGGGTTGGCAACTGTTTTTTTTCTTAATAGGATAGATAATTATACGACCCAACTTACAGATGTTAATATTTCTGAATGGCAAGCTTCTAATTCTATAGAAACTGACATGTTGGAAGTTGGTTACGAATTGACTCGTTACAGCGCTACTTATAAGGATACATTGTATCAAACTGCTTTAGTTAGGCTTGATACAATCCATAATGAAATAAAGATAAGTAGAGAATTAGCTAGTAAATACAACTTAAAGGATTTTACCGTTGGTATAAAAAATATTGAAGAAGCTTATACCGACTATTATAACTCAGTTGAATCTTTTTATAAGGCCACCCGGGAACTTTTGCGCTACAGGCAAAATACAGGTTCTGCCACCGGTGAATTTGTAAGTAGTATGAATAAGTATAGCTCAATTGTCTCCTCGCATATGGCAGATCTTGAAGATACCGATGACATAAGACAAGCCCAGCTGAGGTTGACAAAGGCTGATCAGATCACGAAGAAATTCCTGGCAAATACCACCACTTTGTGGCAGTCTGAGGCTTTAAACGATACTACGAAGCTGGCTGGCCTTGAAAATAAATTCAATATTCTTCGAAACGATTTAGGTGACTTATTTAAAGGAGTAACCGATCCAGAAGGCAATATGCGTTTGAGTATTGCTCAAGCCGTTCTAAATGATAATGTAGAGGCTGTAAAAGCTATGATATCAGCCAGGAATACAGTTGACACGCAGGAGAAGCAAAGATTAAAAGCATATAATTCAATTATCGACGAAGCTAAGTTGCTAGCGACAACAGCACAAAAGAAGGCCGGACAACAAGGCCAGTTAACGAAAGCAATGGTAAATGAAGCTGTTTGGTTTCTGGGTATTGGGGTGGTTATAGCGGTCTTGGGTGCTGTTTTATATGGTTTATTTATGAACGAATCAGTGACTCATGTACTCGAAAATATTATAGATCGACTGTCGGCCGGGGCCGGACAAGTTAATGATTCGGCCGTGCAAATGAGCGAGACCAGCCAAGAGCTTGCTGAAAGTTCAAGTGAGCAGGCGGCGGGATTGCAGCAAACCAGCGCTTCTCTGGAAGAAATATCAGCTCAATCAAAGCAGACGGCACAAAATGCCAGAGAGGCCGAGTTGGCTATGAAAGAAGCCAAGCCCAGAGTTGAAGATGGTGTGGAAGCGATGGGACGAATGAATGAAGCGATGCAGGAAATTCAGGATTCATCATCAGAAACCTCAAAAATTATCAAAACTATAGATGATATTGCATTCCAAACGAACCTTCTGGCCTTAAATGCTGCGGTTGAAGCGGCCCGCGCTGGTGAAGCGGGAAAGGGTTTTGCAGTTGTAGCTGAAGAAGTGAGAAATCTAGCCCAAAGAAGTGCCGAGGCAGCCAAGGGGACGGCAGAATTAATTGCCAGCTCACAAGAAAGTACCAAGCGAGGAACCAAAGTAGTGAGTGATGTCTCTGAAAATCTAGTGAAGATCAAGGAAAGCGTAGATGATGTGAACACATTAGTTACCGAGATATCTGTTGCCTCATCGGAGCAACAAAAAGGAATTGAGGAGATGAACTCGGTTATGAACGAGCTTGATAAGAATGTTCAAGACAACGCTTCAAGTTCGGAAGAATCGGCAAGCTCAGCTGAGCAATTATCTTCACAAGCAGCAGAGCTTACAAATATAGTGGATTCGTTGATTAATTTGGCTGGGATTGGTAATTCTGATTCCTCAGATGTGGAAATCGATCGTGAAAGATTTAAGCAACATGAGGAGAATGGTTATGCCGTGCCCAAAATGAATGGTTTTAGTAATCATTTATCAAAAAATAAGGCTGCTGCATTGACTAATGGCAAAAATGGGGAAGGAAGATTTACCAAAGATAGATAACCACTCTCTGAATTCTATCAAATGAAAATTTAATAACAGATAACTATTAATTATATAAACGAAATAAAGGTAATTATGATATCTTTTAAGAGGAGTATATCTAATTTTTTGGCTTCAGTTGTATTTGCGGGTGGGCTGTTGACTGGGTTCATTTTTAGTAATCCATCTTCCGCGGCTGGACAAAATATCGGTAAGGTTTATAGTGTAGCCGATAAAATGCCGGAGATAAAAGATGGATTGTCGTCTTTATACAAAAAAATAAAATATCCGGAAGCGGCTCGGAAAGCAGGGGTTTCCGGACGAGTATATATACAATTCATTGTTGATGAAAATGGAAGTGTCATAAAACCTAAGGTATTAAAAGGGATAGGTAGCGGCTGTGATAAGGCGGCTTTAGCAGCAATTAAGGATATTAAGTTTACTCCCGGTATAAAAAATGGGCAGACGGTGAAAGTAAGATATACTTTACCAGTGGCATTTCGATTACAAAATTAACTAACCGAAGTAGCTTAGCTCTGTATAGATTGTTAATTGCACTGATCATATAGTTGCGAGTATTATGTTGCTAGGCTCTGATTTTTTGTCGAAAGTATTTATTGGAATGCTTTGAAGCTGAAATAATGGCAACAACATCTTTATCGAATATTTGATAAGGAGAGCAAAAAATAGATGGTGACAAGATGGAAAAGATACCAACGGATCAGGAAATACTTGAGGAGATATATACACGATATCATGAGGAATTTCGTAGATACGCTAAAAAAGAGCCAGACCGAGTAGCAAGGATACGGGTACCGGTTGATGTTGAGGAAATTGCCAGTGCATGCGGTGTTGAGCAAGATATGATCTTTGGTCGCATCTTTTATCATTTTAACAAAAAGTATAGTTATAAAGATGGTGACGGGAAAGTAACGACCTTCTTTACTACCGAAAAGTTCGAAGGACTAAGTGTAAACTTTCCTTTGGTGGCTTCGGTATTGGCAGACATTCATGCTACGCAAAAAAATAAAGAAACGTTTATTGCCGTATCGGCAACCGCTGTAGGTATTGCAGTAATAGCTTTATTAGTAGCAATTTTCTTGTGATAAATTTAAAAAGGTTGTTCGTATGAAAATCAATGTGTTAATTGTTGAAGATGATGCCACCATGCGGGTAGTGCTTAAAAATACAGTGCTATCTGTTGAGGATATCGAAATTGCTGAAATCCACGAAGCTGAAAATGGTAAAGAGGGAATCCAGGTTTTACAGGATAATGATATTGATTTGATGTTGGTGGATATTTATATGCCAGTTATGGATGGACTGGACATGTTGGATAGAGTATATGATCATCCTGATTTTGAGGATATACCTGCCATCGTAGTTTCAACCGAGAATGATGAGGAACGTATTGATGCTATCCTTCGAAAAGGGTTGGGTTTTGTGCCTAAACCTCTAACGCATGTCTTGTTAAAAGATCAGATTATGAAAATGCTTGGAAAAAGTTTAAAATCATAATTTGGTGCAATCATACTTCTAAGATATTGCAATATCTCTAATCATTTTTCTATAAATAATGTTGATATCAGGGAAGTTTACAGCTTTACAAAATGATGGTTACCAATTAATACCCTAAGAGGATCACCTAAAATTTTATAGTTCTTGTCTGTTATAATATTAGATGTGGTGATGAACCCAATGCATTCCAATTACTTGTAGGTGGGAAACATAATACAAATGAAACACCTTTATAGTGACTGTTCTCGGCAAGGTAGATAGATCCGTTATAACGTTGAGCATAAAGCAATGCTATTGTAAGGCCGATACCCAGACTTTGGGCCCCACTTGTTACAAAAGGAGAGAATAGTTCTTCTTCTATTGATGTTGGCATAGGGGGACCATTATGTGAGATCCTGATGGAATTGGGTGATGGAGAGTCAATGGTAATTTGGTCTGTCTCAACATCCGAATATCTTATTGCATTATCCAATAATTGGGATAGAATACGCCTAAGATCTCTATGATTACATTGAACAATATGGTTTACATGAGGCGCAGAAAATTCAATTCGGTCAGTAATATCGTTTGAATAATTTGAAAGGATTTGATTTATAACGCCATTAAATGATGCTGAAAAATTATTTGGATTAACAGGTTTTGATGGAATTTTTTGGAGTTGTTCTAATTCATCAAGCAGGTTAAAAATGTGATTTATCCCTTTATTTATTTGATCGATATGGTTACTGGGATAGGTATCGCCGACATTATTTTTAACTAAATACGTATATCCTTGGATTCCTGTTAACGGTGATCGCAGGCGATGTAGCAAAACCTCGAGCATTTTTTTTAAAGAAGTAATCACGTCTGAATCCGGCATATTGGTTCTCTTTCGCAAACCAATTTTTAGACAAGGCCTATCTTTCCATATTAGTATCTCTTGTTCCAGTTTATACCATTGGTTATCAAAAAAAGCGGGGATACTTTTTGTACCGATATTATTTTCAATAAAGATTATCTCATCTAATTTCTTGCCAATGGGATTAAGATTGTTGTTTCCTGCAATTACTTCTGGGGTAACCTCACAAATTTTTCTGCTGTTTATTTCAACAATAAAGACTAGGCCCTTACCCCGTTTATCTAAATGGGAGGATTGCATAGTACTTATTTTATTTAAATTCATAGTATGTTGGCTTTTCTAAGTGAAGCTGATGCCCATGGAATTATTTAAGTTGATCGATAATGATCAGCAGGTTAAAAATTAGATAGATTATTTATCGGCTGTTAGCTTCAAAAGCTTAATAAAAAGGATATAATCTCTTGAAGTGATTTGTGAGGAAAAATTTACCTCTCGGACGGTCAATAATGCACTTCGTTTAAACAATATGCCTCATCGAAAAGCCTTTCACTAGTTCATTAAAATAATTTAGCCTTCTGGCACAGCTATTGCCTTATATCTTTACTCTTACTTGTACCACGAACTGTATAATTTGTTCCCGGAATATTATCTAGCGACCGGCTAAATATTCTACGGACATCACCCAATTGGGTAATTATGAAATTAATCGACAATAACTATACTCATTTATTGGCCAAAGCGATGGATGTGTATTCGCTGCGCCAACGAGTGACTGCCTCAAACATAGCTAACATTGATACTCCCGGTTATAATAAACATGAAGTTCAGTTTGAGAAGCAGCTTAGGAAAGCTCAGCAAGCCCAGGGAGATATGAAAGATGTAAACCCATCTATTGTAGAAACGAATAAAGATGTTGTTTTAGAAGATGAAATGTTGGGAATGGCCGATACCCAAATGAGAGTTCGGCTGGTGGCACAATCGCTGCGGCAGCACTTTGACCTACTCCAAACGGGCATAACAGGTACTAATCGTTAAAAATAAAATCCCATGGTTCCAGACAGACTTCCTTCGGTATTTCGAACTGCAGCACAGGGGCTTTCACTTCAGAGACAACGTATAAATGTTGCATCGAGAAATATCGCCAATATTAATACTAGTTCTCCCGAAGGTTCAACAAATATATACCGGCCTCAATCAGTTAAATCATCAATTCCTCAGCCTGATAGTTTTCGGGAGGCCTTAAGTGAAAGTATGCTTGAGATGAAGCAGACTCAACCCGGACATATGAATGGAATGGCAAGTAGGAATGGAAATCAGCCGGGCATTCAGAGCTTGGGTCCCAGACACCAAATTGTGGAGACTAATAAATTTCGTTACGAGTACGATCCCAATAATCCCGATGCCAATGAAAAGGGCATGGTTCGCTATCCGGATATTGATATGGTTCATGAGATGACAAGCCTGGTGAGCGCTAATAGATTATATGAAGCAAATCTGAGTAGTATTGAAGCTGAAAAAGAAATTATGAGACAGGCTTTTAGAATATAAAACCTAAAGAAAATAGTTAAGCACAAAGATAATCGAACCTATGATTGAAGCGGTTGGTAATAGTGGCATTATACAGCAAAAAATCGGCGTCGAGTTATCGCCGCAGCGACAGGAATTAAAAGGCAAGCAAAGCCAGTCGTTTTCCGATGTTTTGTCGAATGCCGTCCATAATGTTGATGAAACTATAAAGACATCAAATCAAAAAGTAGAGCAGTTTATTGCAGGGGAAACGGATAACGTTCATGATGTTATGATTGCAATGCAGCGTGCCAAGATGAGTTTTGATATGATGGTCGAAGTCAGGAATAAAGCTATCCAGGCCTATCAGGAAATAAGCCGCATGCAAATATAATTTTTTGATTAATGAACGGCATTATTGAGAAATTTAAGGATTTTTTTGCCCCGCTAAGTGCTCCTCAGCGTGCGTTATTTATTGGGTTGGTGCTGGCAATTATTTTATTTATTGGAGGGCTTTTTTATTGGGCTTTGCAGCCGAACTATTCGTTGCTTTTTGGCTCATTGCAAGATGACGGTGCTCAGCAAATTATTAAAAAACTCGATGAACAAGGCGTGGACTATGAGCTTAAAAATAGCGGGCATGCAATCTATGTAAATAAAGACAAAGTTGATCAACTGCGCGTCGAGATGGCTCCGCTCGGTGCACCCAAGTCGGATCAAAAAGGCTATGAACTTTTCGATTCGAATTCACTGGGCATGACCGATTTCATGCAACAGTTAAACAAAAAGCGGGCTATCGAGGGAGAGCTTTCAAAATCCATAAGTAGTTTAAAGCAGGTTAAGTCTTCCCGGGTGCATTTGGTATTACCGGAGCGATCACCCTTTAAACAGACATCTGTACAAGCCTCTGCTTCTGTCTTGATCTCCCTAAAACAGAGTCAGGACCTAACAAAAGGCCAGGTAGATGGGATTACTTCTTTGATTGCCGGGAGTGTTGAGGGACTTAAAAAGGGGTCGATAACGATTATTGATCAAACGGGTAAGCGTCTAACAAATACGAAGCAGCAAGACACCGAAATAGCGGAAGTTGGAAATTGGATGAAGTCTGAGCAGAAGACTGAGCTTTATCTTACTCATCGCGGACAAACGATGCTAGACCGTGTTTTAGGACCGGGAAATAGTATCGTAAGGGTCTCTGTCGATCAGGACTTTGATAGCTTGGTTCGAAAGTCAGACAAGGTGGATCCCGAGAGCCGTACGCTAATCTCCGAACAACGAAGTCAGGAGACTCACAATAATAAAGGGTCAGACATGGTTCCCGTTGATAAATTTACGCCGGTTAATCAGCGGGGCAAAACTTCTGTTACATCAAATAAGAAGGATGAAGTTACCTCTCGCACGCGAAATTATGAAGTAACCAAAACCAATGAAGTGTACAAAAAGGCAAAAGGTAAAATCAGCAAATTAACGGCTTCGGTTCTTATCAACTATAAGCAAGTTCTAAAAAAGAATGGGCAGGGAGAGATGGTTTGGCAAAGCGAGCCCTATACCCAAGAAGAGATCCAGGGTTTTAAAAGGGCGTTAAGTTCGGCTATGGGGGTTCAGGAAAACCGTGGTGATAAAATTACAATTGAACAAGTAAAGTTTTGGGATCCGAGTCAGATGCCACAGAACAATATGCTGAATAATCCGTGGCCTTGGGACCAAATGGTGCGTTGGGGGTTGATACTGCTAACTTTGCTTGCTGTAGTTGTTCTTCTCAATAGTTTACGGAAACGCGCTGGTAGCTCAGAGTTACTGCTTGGATCCGATAGTCATGGCGGGCAAGTATATCTGAGTGGTCAGGGAAGTGAAAGCATTGGTAAATTGACTAAAGAGGAATTGCAAGAATTAATTAATGATGAAGATAACAGGCCTCACGCACTTGAAGAAAAAAAGTATGATCTGGAAGAGATTGTAAACCTTGTAGAAATTAAACCGGAGAAAGCCGCAAAAGTCGTACGGGCAATGATAATTTCGAATGATAAAAACGACTGAACATCTCCTATGACTAGCAAAAAGAAATCCAATATGGTTATAAGTGATGTAAATGAACTAACAGGTCCCCAGAAGGCAGCAATTTTTATTATGAATGTGGGCTCGAAGACAGCCAGTAAGGTAATGAAGCATCTTAAAGAAAATGAGATTGAAGCTATTACCTTATCGATTGCCAATATGCAGAATATAGAATCATCCGTAGTCAATTCGGTAATGAATGAATACTATCAAATCATGACAAATGATGCATTTGTGCTGGAGGGGGGGACCGACTATGCAAATGAGTTACTTGAGCAACTCGGAGATTCGGTAGATACAGAAAAAGTACGTCAAAGGCTGAAATCGAGTTCGGATTCAAGTGTGTTCGATGATTTTCAACAAAGTAAAATGACGCAGATTACCAATTTCTTGAAAAAGGAGCATCCGCAGGTGGTGGCATTAATATTTTCCCAGTTGGAGGAAAAGAAGACCGCAGAAATTCTGGGTTATCTTGATGAAGATTTACAAGCTGAAATCATTTACCGTCTTTCTTCAATGGAAAAGATTTCATCGGATGTTATTACTGAAATTGAAGAAGTGATAAGAGAACAAATGGGAGGCATGTACACCGGCGGTGATAAAATTAAAAGTGGTACGAGTGCTGTTGCCAACATCCTAAATGAAGCGGATATCTCAGTTGAACGCCACGTTCTTAGTGTAATTAAGGAGCGGGATGAACAGATGGCTGATGATATCAAGCAGCAAATGTTCCTCTTCGAGGATATTGTCCATTTTGATGATCGTACAGTGCAGATCATTATTAATGAGATGGAAAAAAGTGACCTCGTTATGGGACTTAAAGGCGTGGATGAAGAGGTCAGTGATAAGTTCTTGAACAATATGTCGGAACGGGCGGCGGGCATGTTACAGGAAGACATGGACGCTTTAGGCCCTGTCCCGCTTAAAGAAGTAAAACAGGCCCAGTCTCGTATTATTAGAAAAATCAAGCAACTCGAGGAAGAAGGACAAATTACCACAAGAAAAATGTCAGAAGAAGAAATTGTTGAGTAGTTCTAATGAATGATCAAAAAATATTAAGCGGGGATGAAATTAGCTGGTACGAAGATGAGGAAACATGTCTTGATTACCGGATGGTATTTGAAGGGGACGAAGTTGTTGGTAATGAGCGAGACAAAAAATCTCTTAAATCAGAGCAGGAAGAAGAAAACGTCAATGTAAGAGCTCTTTTAAAAGAAAGAGATGAAAAATGGAAAAAAAGATTTAAAAAAGTTAACGAAGAAACTTTTAAAAAAGGATTTCAAAGAGGCGAGCAGCATGGTATTGAACAGACCCGAAAAGAGATGGATGAACGGTTTGCCAGACTAGAGGACCTGTTCAAAAAAGCTCATGAGGAATGGGTTAACCGACAGGATGCGCTTAATCCAGGGATGTTAGATTTGGTCTTTGATATCGTTGAAACCGTTGTAGATCTGCCAATGGAGCATGTTACAATGAAAGAGCATCTAGAAAAGGAGCTATCCGTTTTACTCTACAACATAGATGAAGGCATTAAGCCAGTGCTAAATATCTGTGAAGAGGATTATAATTTTGTAGCTGAGTTAGTAGAAAAGTATGCCCCCAAGATTACGATAGATATCCGAAAAAGCGATAATTATAATCCCGGAGAATTTGAGTTTGATACCGACAAAGAAACCGTTGTATATAAATTTAAAGAGATAGTCAAAGATTTCAGAGAGAACTTAACGCTACCGACATGGAAATGAGTTCAGCCACGGATTTATTGTCATACTATGAGAACATAAGAAATGAGTTGGTATGTTTTGATAGGAAAAATAAACGATATGGCAAGGTCTCTTCAATTGTGGGTACGATTATTGAGTGTACCGGATTGAAAGCCAGTGTAGGGGAAGTTTATGGTATCGAAACGATTATGAATGATATTATTCCCGCTGAGGTGGTTGGGCTAAAAGATCGAAAAACATTGTTGATGCCCTATGACCGGATCAAGGGTATGCAGGCAGGTTGCCGGGTTGAATATCTCGGCCAATCGCTTACAATATCTGTTGGCCCGGAAATGCTGGGGCGCGTGGTTAATGCAAACGGTGAGTCTATTGATCAGAAAGGGCCTTTACTTTGCGCTGATCAGCAACCAGTTCATAATGACCCTCCTTCTCCTTTAGAACGTAAGCCAATTGACGAGGTTATGAATACAGGGGTACGTGCCATAGATGCGTTAAATACGATAGGTAAGGGACAACGGATAGGGCTTTTTGCGGGATCCGGAGTAGGTAAAAGTGTGCTCCTGGGCATGATAGCCGGACATTCTGATGCGGATATAAACGTGATAGCCCTTATTGGAGAACGGGGCCGCGAGGTTCAGGAGTTCGTTGATGATATACTCGACAAGGATTTGATGAAACGAACAATTGTTGTGGCCGAGACGTCCGACAAGTCTGCCATGAGTAGAATTAAGGCAGCCTATTCTGCCACTTCAATTGCAGAATATTTCCGGAAGAGGGGAAAAAATGTCCTGCTTATGATGGATTCGGTGACCCGTATTGCCATGGCGCAACGTGAAGTAGGATTGGCAACTGGCGAACCTCCTACGACCAAAGGTTATACGCCGAGCGTATTTTCGATGCTCCCGAAATTTTTAGAGAGAGTAGGAAAAACAAGTAACGGAAGTATCACTGGAATTTATACCGTATTGGTTGACAGCGATGATATGAATGAACCGATCGCTGATGCAGTAAGGTCTATTCTCGACGGCCATATCGTACTTTCAAGACGTTTAGCGCATAAAAATCATTATCCGGCTATTGATATACCAGGGAGCATTTCCCGTGTTATGCCCAAGATTGTTACCAAAGAGCAGCGGGATTTAGCTGGTAATGTTCGTGATATGATTGCAACATATCGCGAAGCCGAAAACCTGATTAATATAGGTGCTTATGTCAAAGGATCTAATCCTAATATTGATAAATCCGTAGAAAAGCGTTCGGAATTGGAATCATTTTTGATACAAGATATGAATGAAGGGGATTTCGACAGCGACTTGTGGGCTTCCCTTAAAGCGATTGTAGAATAGAATAAGGAATTGTATTGAATATGAAATTTGAATTTTCTCTGGAGTCGGTTTTAAAAGTTCGAAAACATGAAGAAAAGGTACAGAAACAAAAACTTGCGGCGGAGTTATCCCGGAAGGAGGCTCTTACTGAACAAAGAATAGTATTGAAGAAGAAAATAAAGGCTCTGATCGAGAATACCGATCGAAGTAATTTTGAAAGTTTGCACGACCTGAGGAGACATAAGGGATATATACAGGAACTTCACAAAAGGATGCAGCAGCTAAATCAAAGTTTGGAAGTTATTGATAATGCTGTAAAAAAAGAACGGGATAAACTCGCGATGGTGCATAAAAAGCGGAATATAATTGAGAAAGTTAAGGATGAAGAATATGAGCTATTCCTGGAAAAAGTTTCCAAACTTCAGCAGAAAGTTATGGATGAGATAGCCAGTCAGACATTTAGCAGATCGTAATGATGAATAAGAAGAATTTATTAAAAATATTGGCCTTAATTGTTGGGCCATTGCTTCCTCTGGTCATAGGAGCCTATTTTTTATTTCCTTATCTCAATAAAACTGAATATCAAAAAGTAGTAAAACAGTATAAAAAGGAACATGGCAATGGAACTACAATTACTCCTTCTGATGACTCGGTAGTAAAGGAGGTAATTGAAGATTCAATAACACTAGACGAAGGGTCGAAAGCACCTCTAAAAAGTATTACACGATTGAGGTCCAAAGTAGATTCTATTAAGGCGGTAAATGATTCGTTGAGTGTTTTGCTTTTGGCGAAAGAGAAAAAAATTGATGAATTAAAAAAAAACTCCAAAGCTGAAAGTGACAGTGCCTCTTCGAAGCCAAGCCGGAAGTCCAAAATTACAGACAAAAAGTTTACTGAAAATATGAAAAGCCTCATGGCTCTGGACTTGGAGCAACTGGCGCCAATTATCAAGGAGATGAGTGATAAAGAAGTGGTGCTTCTTTATAAGAGTGGGAGCTCACTTCAGAAGAGGAAACTATTGCAATCCCTAAAAGCCAGCCGTGCTGCCAAACTGATGAAGGAAGTTCTGTGATGATTTCAAAATTATTGACGAAAATTAAAAACGATAAAGATACCTCTGTAATTAAAGGTAGGAATTCACTTGCTAAAAAGGGACAGGAAACATCAAATGGATTATTTAAGTCTTTTTTTAAAAAGTTGCAGGAAGAAAATTCTAACGATTCGGATACCAAAGCGGGATCAAAGTTCTTTTCCGGTGAAGATAAATCTCCCGGAAAATTATCGACGAAAGATTCTGTGCTGGGTGGTAAGTTTTCTTTAAAGGAATCAGATAGTAGCTTGGAAACCTCTGATGTTAAAAGCGAAAAGATAAAAGTTCGCGTCAAACAACAGCACTCCTCGAGTCAAATTATTGATAGTAATGCAACCAATTCTGAAAAAGCTGATGTATCCCAAAAAAGCGATAGCAAGAAGACTGCTGAAAAGGGGCATGGACCGGATGCTTCTGACAAGAAACAAGACTCGTTAAAGGTAGAAAAAAGGAAAGGTGATAAGAAAACGGATTCGAAAGGTACTACCGAACAGTCAGCCCAAATAGTCGGTAAAGAAATATCTAAAACAAAAGCTTTGAACCAAAAACAGGTTGAAGATAACAAGGAATTAGCTTCTGAAAATACGGATAAAAGCAGTCATAAAGGGGAATCTAAGGTGGTTGTTGGAGATGGGAATAAGGAAGGTAAGGATGTGGAAATGCTCAAAGAAAGCAATAATAGGCAACTGTTGGTTAAGGTTGAAAAAGAAAACATGGAGTCCAGCAAATCTGCTACTTCTGAAAAGGGAAAGCTTTTGCATAAAAATGATATTAAAGAAAAAGGTGTGGCTGGAGAATCTGATGATTTAAAGAGCAAAAAGAAAGCTGAGGGAGAGGTTGTTACTGAATCCTCAAACAGCGATGAAAAAAAATCGACTTCCGTTGATGTAGCTCAAAAAAATCGTAGGACTGTTGGAAGTCCTAAAAAGGATAAAAAGGAAGTAAAGGCAGTTATTGACAATAAAAAATCGGTGGATAAAAAGGGAACTCCAAAGAGCAAGTTATCCGATATAAATGGCAAAGATATTGAAAAGAGACATGCAGCCAGTTTTATTGAAGGGCAGTCGGATACATCTGAAAAGCTCGGAAAAGATCCTAATTCAAAGAAGGCCCAGGCAAAGAAAAATCGGGGAGCCAATAGTGTTGCAAGAAAAGAGTTAAAGAATTCAGCTCGTAATCGAACGAGCCATGTAAATAGATCGCATGTGAAACAGGAAGATGAGCAGCCAAAAAAATCTGCTGAAAAAGCAACTGTCAAAAATCTGGATTCAGTTTTCACTGAAAAAAAGAAGCCTAAGAGAAGTGAAAAAAAATTGGGTGTTTTGGGTAGGGATGGCAAGAAATTTATAGAACCAAAGAATTCTGAATCATCTTCAATAGCCGTTAAAGAACGGGGCGATACATCCGGAAAAGGTAATAAAGGGATGTTTGCACCGCGACAGGAAAAAATAGCTAATAAATTTTCTCAGCTTAGAAATGGGGTGGATTCTGAGTTGGCCGGGTCAATGGAGAAGGTTGCCGGGCAGCTGGTAAAGCAAGATGGAGAAGGCAAGAAATCAGAAAGAAAACGTAATGCCCATGGCAAGGGCCAGGGACGGCTGCCTTTATTAAATCATTCCTCAAAAAAATATATGGAAGCTTCCATGTTCGCGGGATTTTCAGGTAAGGATAGTAAGGATTCTGGAAGTGAAGAGCAGCAGTTTAAATGGGAACACCAAGATATTATATCTACCGAAGGCAATGAAGACAAGGTCTCAAAAGGAAGGGTATCCTCAGGGTTTAGTTTGAATCAAATACCTGTCACCAACGCTTATTTACGTCAGCGTATCATGCCTATGCTAACGAAAAGTATTAAGAATGCTGCCGGTTCAGCTGGAAGTAATCCCGGAAAATGGGAAAAGCATAATTTTGTACTTGATGACGGCAAGAATATCCACTTGTCGGTAAGAGAAAACAAAGGGGTCCTGCAGGTTAAGATGGGGTCATTGAATGTGGACCTCAGAAAGTTATTACAGCAAAATATGCATCAGATAAAACAACACCTTAAGCAGGAGTTTGGGACCAATATTGATTTACAGTTTTCGAATAGTGGGGGCCAACAGCAATCCTCCAAATTTTTTGGGGAAGCTGCTCACTCTCGTAACTCAGCTACTAATTCGAATCAGTTTTCTGACAGTAAAATGGCAACTGAAGATGCAGGTCGAGGGAAAATAAAATCAGTCCGAAATTTTGGGTATAACCAAATGGAATGGCGGGCATAACCAAATAAAGAGGAAGAAATTATGGATGTAACTCAAATAAGTAACGCGCAGGCAAATTTATCGCAAGCTGGGGATCAGGGGGCCGCCTCAAATAGTAAACTTGGGAAGAACGATTTTTTAAAACTATTAGTGGTCCAGATGCAAAACCAGGACCCGATCAATCCAATGAACAGTAAAGAGTTTGCATCGCAGCTAGCGCAATTTAACTCGGTTGAGCAATTGATTGGAGTCAATAAGTCGTTGTCTTCTCTGCAAAATAGCCAGGAATTGATGCGAACCGAAATGACAAATTCCATGGCCTCTTCCCTGGCTGGAAAAAAAATCCGGGCCCTGAGTAACGAAATAAGTCTGGACTCCGGCGGACATGTAGATATTAATTTCGATCTGGGTAACGCTGCTGATAAAGTCCAAATCGTTATTAAAGATGCTGCTTCGGGATCAGAGGTGAGAACGGAGACTGTAGAACGAGCCCCAGCCGGTAAAAATAGCTGGACTTGGGATGGTAAAGGAAATAACGGTCTCTCGGTTCCTGGAGGTAATTATAAGGTTGAAATAAAAGCAACAAACGGCGATAAAAGCGTGAATTCACGCATGTTTATCGACGGAATAGCTCAAAAAGTTCGTTTTACGGGAAATGGGGTATATATCAACGTCGATGGCATCGAAGTGCCAATCGGCAATATTGAAACGGTTGGCACTAGTAATAGCTAATCAGAGTTTAAAACTAGAATAATCAATTTAATACACAGGTAGTGTGCGTGATTAAGCTGCCTTCACTTATAAAATAAGGAGTCAATTATGTCATTAATCAAGTCGTTAAATTCAGGGGTCAGTGGGTTAAAGAGTTTTCAGACTAAAATGGATACCATAGGCAATAATATTGCCAATGTTGATACTACCGGATTTAAAGCCTCTGAAGTAACATTCTCAGAATTGATGAATGAAAATATTGGAGGATCCGGCGGAGGAGAATCTGCACCGTCGTTGATGAACCAGGTTGGTTTAGGAGTTCGTGTGGCGTCTATTGATCGGGATTTTAGCCAGGGTACAATTGAGAATACAGGCAAAGCTACCGATTTGGCAATTCAGGGTGATGGTTTTTTCATTGTTAATGATGGAACGCAGAATTTGATGACCCGGGCCGGCAATTTTACTTTTAATAAGAATGGCAACCTAGTTGATCATTCCGGAAATTTTGTGCAGGGGTACAATGCTAATCAATCCGGTAACATCCTGGGAGGCGGAGCTACTGATAATATCAAAATTGATTTCGAAAATGCCTTACCGCCAAAAAAGACAGAAACTATCAAATTGGGTGGTAATCTCAACGCTGATACAAGTGTTCGTCAGGTTATTCAGGCGCAGAGTGCCTTTACGGATGGAAGCGGCAATATTGCTACTTCGGGCACTGCAATAAATAACCTTAGCCAAACAGCTACAAGTTTATCCAATGGAGATACTATAGACTTTAATATCACCTCCAACGATGGGACAACAACAGAAACCGCTAGCTATACCTATTCGTCGGGTGATACGCTTGGCGATATGATAAGCAGTTTGAATGGTCAAATCGACAGCAATGGAAACCTTGACGGACAGCTTAGTTTGGTCGATGGTATCCTAAAGTTAAGATCAGACAACCTGGGAGATAGTAGTCTGAATGTTGCATCAACTAACGTAAGTGGTTCAGGGGATATAAATTTTCCCGGGTTTCAGGTTACGCAAAAGGGAGAAACCAACACAAAGACGATGAGCACTACGGTCTATGACGATCTTGGAAAAGCCCACTCACTGTTGCTCGATTTTACCCAGACAGCAGAAAATACCTGGCAATACGAGGCTAAGTTTGCGGATGGTGAACAAATCACCAGCGGAGCAACAGGCACGGTCTCATTTGATAAAATGGGACAGATAGCATCCGGTAATAAATTTGCTATAAATTTTGATCCGGGTAATGGAGCAAAGAGTACTACTTTTGATGTCAACCTCGGCAGTACCGAAGGTACTTCTTTTACACAATATTCTGGAGCTAATACGGCCAAAGTTCTTAGCCAGGACGGTTATACCCAAGGTTCTCTCGTAGATGTACGCATCAATGGTGATGGACGGGTGCAAGGTGTTTATGATAACGGCCAGAATAAAGATATTGCCCAAATTGCCCTGGGTAAGGTGCAGAATGAAGGAGGATTGGAGATGATTGGCAATGGGCTTTACCGGGCCACTTCGGCCGCAGGGGAAGTTTTTATGGATTCGGCCTCCAACTTCTCAAACAGCACGATTAATGCCGGGGCTCTTGAAGGCTCGAATGTGGATCTTGCCCAGGAGTTTACGGAAATGATTACTGCTCAGCGAGCATATCAGTCGAGTGCCCGGGTAATCAGCACTTCCGATCAAATGTTAACTGAGGCGGTGAATCTGAAACGCTGATCGTAAGATTGTCCCAAAAAAAGATAAGCGTTTCGTACTTTATTTAGATGCTGCAGATATGTAGCTGGCAATGAGTGCGAAGCGCTTTTTCTATATAGGATAGGTATAAAAATTTGTAGAGGAATATTCTACTTGTATTGTTGGGTCGATTTCGAAAAAGTGATAAAAATGCGGTTAAGTTTTTCTTAATCAATCCGATAAATAGTACATGTTAGATAAGTCATCGATTATAGGATTTACTCTCGGGTTTTCCTTAGTTACCCTTGCTATAGTTTCGCAGGGTAGTCTTGGAATATTTATAAGCTTATCATCAGTGGCTATTGTTGCGGGAGGTATGATCGCTTCAACAATGATTAACTATAGTTTTGAGAATATTAAGAATAGTTTTTTTGTCATTACTGAAATGATGGGGGCCAAGTCGGTAGATCTTCGTACCGATATGGAATTAATGAAAATGTTCTCTCGAAAGGTCCGCATGGAGGGGTTGTTGTCGCTTGATGATGATATAAGGTATGTCGAAGATCATTACTTAAAGAATGGCCTGCAATTGGCGGTGGATGGATTCAAAAAAGAAAGTTTGAATAAGATTTTAAAAGATGAAATTAAGGGTAAAGAGCGTAGCCTAAGTATTTCTGTGAAGGTATTAGATTCTATGGCGGAATACGGGCCCGCTTATGGGATGATAGGGACGGTAATTGGAATGATTTTAATGTTACAGAATATTTCTAATCCTAAGTCTCTTGGAGCAGGGTTGTCAGTTGCTCTTATTACAACTTTATATGGCAGTATTTTTTCGAATATGATTATTGGGCCACTTGCTGGTAAGTTAGAGTACCTGAGCAAGTTGGATCTTAACCGGAAGCAAATGTTCCGCGTAGGTATTCTTTCTATGATTGAGGGTGAAAATCCTCGGATCATGGAAAAGAAAATGCTTATTCATTTGGATCCGGAAAGCAGGGCTGAGTATATAAAGTTCCATGAAGAATTGGAAAGAGGTAATGACCGGGAGAATAAGCTATATAATCAATGGATTGAATATCAGAATAAAGAATGGAAAACTCTGAACGAGAATCTGGCAAAGGTGACTGGTTAGTAACCTACAGTGATCTGGTAACGTTACTGCTGGTATTTTTTGTGTTAATGTACACACTAACACCTGGAGTTAGTAAATCTACCTTTGAAGATTTTATTTCATATTTCCAGACTCCCAGTAGTATCATTCACCACGAAAAGTCGGCGGGAGGAAAGAATTCAAATAAGAAATCAATTAGAAAAGAATGGAAAGAGCTCAAAAAGTTTTTAAAAAAACAAGATCTGTCCTCAGAGGTTTCAATAAAAAAAATTAAAGACGGAGTAAAGGTAACGCTGAGTGATTCACTTACCTTTAATAGTGGTTCTGCTATAATATTACCCGAAGCCAAGATGGTTTTGAAAAAGATGGCTGTAATTATCGGTAAGGATGTTCGAGGGGTTAACGTACAGGGTCATACGGATAATGTGCCGATATCGGATGGATCCCGGTATCGATCTAATTGGCATCTTGGGGCAGCCCGTGCAGTCTCGGTTGTTCTTTTTCTAAAACGATTTTCAAAGTTCAATCCCTCGGGATTTGAAGCAAGTAGCTTTGGTCAGTACCGGCCAATAGCTACAAATAACACCACAGAGGGCCGGAGAAAAAATAGAAGGGTTGATATATATGTCAGATATAAAAAATAACTCGTATTGTAAATATTGGGTTTTATAGCTTGTAATGTTATCCAATTATTAACGCTTTGGACTAAAATTGTTGGTTATGGCTGAAGGAAAAAAGAAAGTATCAAAGGCGTCAAAATTTCGGAGCATCGGAAAATATTTCCTTATTCTACTGGTTCTGGGTGCGCAAGGAATACTCGCTTATAAGATTGTAGCAAAAAATTATGAATCGATTTACAGTTACATTCATAATGTTATACCCAAAGAGCCGGGAGAATTTCAGATGGACCAGATAATTGTAAACCCGGCTAAAACTAATGGCCAGCGATATTTGCTAGTCCAGATATCCCTTGAATTGGTGAATAAAGATGATGAGGCCCTGGTTAAAAAGAATAAGTCCAGGATTAGAAATGATTTGATCAAATACTTGTCCTCTCAAACCGTGTCCGAATTACAGGGAATCAAGGGAAAGGAAAACCTTAGGGTTAAGCTTATAGAAATAATAAATGGGGATTTGGGCAAGCGTTCGGTATGCAATTTGTATTATTCTAAATATGTAATGCAATGATAAGCAGCAATCGAACAAATAATATATGGAATCGAAGTGGCCGGAGCATCAGCTTGGGAATATAAAGTATGTTGAGTCGTACGACTTTAAACATCCCAAGCTTTTTAGTAAGGAGATTATGCGAAATCTCCGTTCGCTCCATGATATGCTTGCGCGAAATTTGGGAAGAGTTTTTAGTAGTGCGCTGAGACAAAAAGTAGACGTTTCCCTTCAGAAGGTAGATCAGCTTTCTACAAGTGAATTCATCAACAATATTAAGAGTCCCAGTGTTATTTATTTGCTTTCGGTCAAGAAGGTTAATGCAGAGCTCATCATGGATTTGTCTCCTGGCTTCTGCATTAATCTCGTAGAACGCCAAAGTGGGGGTTTTGGGAATGATATTTCTGAAAGAAGAACGCTTACAACTATTGAAGAAAAAATTGTTTCGAGAATAGTTCAGAGCATCAATAGAGAGATTATGGTTGCCTGGGAACCATATATGGAGTTTCAGATTGATTCATCTACCTACGAAAGTAAACCTGAAAATATACATTTGGCTTCGGTTGACCCGACGATTGTGATCAATCTTTTAATTGATCTTGGGGATGAAAAAACGAGGATTCAGATTTCGTATCCTTACAGTTTGCTTAAAGAGGCGATGAATAATTCGGTACTGAAAAAAGGAAAAAAAAGTGAAACGAAACAACTAACCGATGAACAGCTTACCTCCTACAAACATACTCTTTCCGATGCCAATGTTCGGATTAAGCCGCTGTTGGGTACTGCCAAGCTTACCATCAAAGAGATTTTGGATCTCAACGAAGGCGATTTAATACCGCTGAATCAGCGAACAGACCATCCACTCGAGGTAAGAGTTAATAACGTGCATAAAATGTCTGCTTATCCTGGTGTAGTTCGTGGAAGAAGAGCAGTAAAGATTTTTGAAATGGTAGAGGAAATTTATGAACAAGAGATCATATAATAGTTATGGATAACTGGAAGAAAGATTTAAATCAGTATTTGCCCGTAGTCGAAGGGTTCTTAACCTCTCTTCTGCTTGAAGAAACAGATATAGAGGTCGACTCGGTGAAAGAGGTGGAAAATGAGTTTGTCTTAGACCACCTTAATGAAAGTGATATATTTCTATATACCAGGGAGCTAAAAAAAAGTGCTGATATTATTGTGGTACTTGATCAGGAATGGTTTGGATTGCTTTCGAGTATCATGCTTGGAATTGAGCAAAAAGAGAAAAACGAGACAACCATAGGTATTCTCGAAGAATTTTCGGTGGATTTGTCACAAGTGATTCTCAAGAAGGCCAAGGAGAATCAAGTTGATGTTGATTTAGAAATAATTGAGATCCTGTCAAAATCAGAGATCAAGGAAAAATTAGCCCACGAAAAATATTTTTGGTCTCAACTGGATATAGAAGGGGTTGCAGATGATAAGGTGCGGGCAGAATTCCTGATGGGAGATCCGGAAACGGAGATTGAGGAAGATCCCGGAGAAGATCAGCAGGATAATCAGGCTGATGAGGACAAAAAAGAGATTAATTCATCCTCGAAAGATGAACAGGAGGCCGAGTCGGAAGATTCCTTTTCACCGTTCGAAACCGACAGTAAGGAGATAAAGGGGCGAAAGCAAAATGTAATATCCGCCCGTCCAATAGAGTTTGCTGAATTTTCGGAAAACTATGGGAACGGGAAAACTGATACCCACAGTATGGACCTGCTTAAGGATGTAGAATTGGATGTCTCTGTTGAATTGGGACGTATTGAGCTCCCCCTGGGAAAAGTACTTCAGTTGGCCAAAGGATCGGTGATTGAGCTTGAGAAGCTGGCGGGTGAGCCGGTCGATATCCTGGTGAATGGTAATCGGATAGCTCTTGGAGAAGTTGTCGTAATCGATGAACATTTTGGGGTACGCATCTCGAGCCTAGTAACTACTAAAAAACGTCTTGCCAAGATCAAAAATGGATCTTAGAGAAAAATTATCGTCGGTACCCGGCGGCTCCAGGAAAGTTCTAAAAATTGTATTGGGCCTGTCATTTATCCTGCTTCTGATATGGTTGCTAACGTTATCCTATTTAGACGTAGGAGAATCTTCAACCGGTCCGCAGGCATTTATAAGCGAGCAACCGGTAGATTCCGTATCAACTGCACCCAGTGCGTTTTCTCCAAAACCATCGGCCGATGAATCAAGTAAAGATTCTCCAGCTTTGTTTTCGAATGGTATTATCATCTTTTTTGTGCTGGCAGTCAGTCTGGTGATAATATGGTTTTGGTTTGAGCGAAAGGGTGCCAATGCGCCCGGGGGAATCCAGCGAGAGGTTGACAGCCTGCCGCTGGGAGAAGGTGCAAATATGAAAATTATCACGATTAATGAGGAAGTATGGATTATAGGGACGACCTCCAATTCGGTAAATCTGTTGCATCGGTATCCTAAAGAGGACTGGAAAGAGCAATTGCCGGATGAAGAAGCCTCACCGAAATCATTTGCTGCACTTTTTAGGGATAAGTTATGAGAAAGATAAAAGACTATCCTTGGTGTAAAATACTCTTATTAGTTGGTCTGCTGGGGATAATTGGTCAGGCAAGATTGGTGGCAAATCCGTCTCTATCCATTCATAGTTCATCGCCTGCCCTCATGCAGTCATCTCCTCAAATTATTAATTTGGGTGGAAAAGGGGGAGACGATCTGTCCCTGGCAATACAGGCTTTGGTTATTGTAACGGTCCTCTCTTTTGGATCTGCTTTCATCACGATGATGACCAGCTTTACTCGCATTGTTGTGGTTTTTTTCTTTCTCAGAATGGGACTCGGTACCCAACAGTCGCCGCCCAATAAAGTACTAATTGGACTGGCTCTCTTTCTGACCATCTTTATCATGATGCCCACTTTCCAAAAGGTAAATAAGGATGCCGTTCAGCCATATCTGAATGATCAGATTACTCAGGTAGAAGCTCTAAATAAAGCTTCATTACCCTTAAAGAAATTTATGGTCCTGCAAACCCGGAAAAAAGAGCTGCTCTTTTTTATGGATATGGCCAAGATGGATCCCGTAAAGCAGGTTGAGGATATCCCATTCTATGTGGTTGTGCCCTCATACATTTTGAGTGAGCTGCGGATAGCCTTTGAGATCGGTTTTATGATCTATCTTCCATTTATTGTGATCGACTTGGTGGTATCGTCGGTATTACTGTCTATGGGGATAATGTTTTTGCCTCCCGTTTTGGTATCTCTGCCGTTTAAGGTTCTGGTCTTTGTTTTGACTGATGGCTGGTATTTATTGGTACAATCATTAGTACAAAGTTTTAAATAAGAAATAGAGAATATGAATATAGAAACAGCATTATATTGGCTTCAGGAGATGTTGACGGCGGTTGTAACGTTGGCTGCTCCCCCAATGATAGGAGCATTAGTAATTGGATTAATCGTAGCTATATTTCAAGCGGCTACCTCCATCCAAGAGATGACACTTAGCTATGTGCCCAAGATGATTGTAGTTGCTATTATTTTGTTTCTATCATTTGGTTTTATGTTGCAATATGCCGTTGGGTTTATGGAGCGCATTTTTGCAATGATTCCCGATTTAGCTCATTAACCTCTTAAGGAGTTCTTTAAATACGTCCAAGCATGCCGCCTCTCTCTCTAGATTATATACTGGCATCTTTTCTGATATTTGTTCGTGTGAGCAGTCTTGTTATGACGGCTCCCTTTTTTAGTACTTCTTCTTTTCCCAACCAAGTTAAATTATATTTTTCGCTGGTCACCAGTGTTATTTTATCGTTTGTGATACCTGCCGATAGTATTGTAATTCCGTTAAAATCCGGACTTCCTTTTATTGTAATCGCTATAATATTGGAGGCCTTGGTAGGAGTTGCCCTTGGATTAGTTGGCCAGCTTATCTTTGCAGGCGTTGAAATGGCCGGCCGGCTGATTAGTCTTAAGATCACGCTTAGTTTCGCCCAGATAATCGATACGATGTCGCAACAAAAAACCGACCTGATTGGCAATTTGTTTAGCATGGTGGCCATTTGGGTTTTCTTGGTCATTGGAGGTGATAAAATATATATCAATGCCTTGGTCAAGAGTTTTGAGCTGATACCTATTGCACATGCACATTTGCAACAAGCCGGCCCTTTTATGCTTGAGGTAGCCAAATATCTTTTTATTGTGGCCGTCCAGTTGGCCGCACCCTTTTTAATTGTATTGTTTTTACTGGATCTTGCACTGGCGATATTCGCCCGGGTGATGCCACAGGCAAATATTATGTTTATCGCCATCCCCATTAAATTATTGCTTGGTTACTTTCTGTTATCGTGGATCTTTCCTTATTTGCCTCATGCATTTAAAATAGTTTTCGATCATCTATTCAAATATATGATGGAAATACTGCAAACCATCGCCCCTTAAGAAAGAGTGGATCATAGTGGATTAGGTTTGTAGATGTTTCTGTTTCTGGTCCAAGGCTAATTAAGAACGGCTTGGGGAAAGAGGATTTTGAGCTTTGGGATAATTATGCAGAGAGGGTGTACTAATTGTTAGCTACTGAAATAAGAAGGTGATCCCTTTTCAAATCTGTTTGGGGTATATATCCTGCAGAGAATCAGGAGATCTGGAAACTTAGAGAAGGCATAAAAGCGAAAGATCACATATCTGTAACCAAATCTTTCTTTAACTGAAGTAGGATTTTTCCAATAAGTTGCGAAATTCTTGCTTCTGATAATTCCAGCAGTAGAGCCACTTCATTCATCGTCATATCCTCATAAAAATATAAGGTGAGTATCAGGCGGTTTCGCTCGTCTAACTGGCCGATTTTTTCCTTAAGCCGGGCAACCTGCTCGGTCTTCAAGATCTCCCGATCTGGCGCTTCTACTTCTTGGTCTTCATGAACAGCGTAGAAGGTATCCGAATCTTCACCGCTAAAAGGAGTATCCAGTGATAAGGCATTGCGTGTTTGCACATTGGCAAGGAGCTGTCGATAGTCTTCGATCTCCATATTAAGTTTATCTGCTACCTCGTCGTCGGCTGGCTCCCGTCCCAATGCTTGTGACAATTCCTGGATAGTTCGTTTCACCTCTCCATAATCTTTACGCTTTTTCCTTGGTAGTTGATCAATCTTACGAAGATAGTCGATGATATTTCCTCGTATTCTGTAATAGACAAAAGTATTAAATTTAATCTTTCGATTACAGTCGTAGGAATCCATAGCTTGTAATAAACCACTGATGCCAATACTTTCAATATCTTCTTGTTGGGTCAAGGGTTGCTCGGGAATATTTATTTTTCCTATTATACTGCGGATCAGGGGCATTGCTTTACTTATGATAGCGTTCTTTAAGCCCTTTGTAGGATTTTGACAGTATAATTCCGCAAGTTCCTGAAGGTTTTTTTCAGCCATCATTAGTCCTGGTTCTTATTCTGAGATTTTGTTTCTTGTGTTCCCTTGACAGTTGAATTGCTCGAATTAGTATTGTCTTGTATAATATTGAATAGGAACATCGAAATATATACCACTGAAAAAAGGATTAAGAATACTATCATGCTTCGGTAAAGCGAGATATTAATACTTACTCCCGAAACCAGTAAGAGCAAAAATTGAATAAGTGATATAACAGAAATTAATCGAAGTAACATAGTTCTTTATGAGTTTAATTGAGATCTCATTACTTGGTTTTTTAGTTACCGTAATTTATCGGAGTAATTTTTCGGTAAATAGTTTAGCATTAAAGGGTAAAAGACTTTCTGGCATTGCTTCCCCTCCGCTTATAAAGCGTATCGAATAGTTCGTTTGCGCTATCAACTGGGTACTTTGGCCCCACTTCTTTGATTTGTCCAGATGGGTCAGGACAATATGATTCGCTCCAATCTCAGATGCCAGTGGATCATTAAATGCATTGCTACCTACGGCCGTATTTACCAAATAGTGAATATCAATTTCAGAGAGATCCCGGTAGGGAAATTCTAATTTTGAGACCGTCTTAAGCAGATTGGTTTCATCTGTTTCGAGTGATGGAGTATCGATAAGTACATGGTCAAATTTAGTCCATTCATCGTATAATTGTTCGAATGTTGTTTCAGTGTCAATCCGGTAATATGGAAGATTATTATCGCGGCAAAATTCGGGAAGAATGCTATAGTAATAGTTCTTTTCTTTGGGATAGATAGCCGCTATAGCCAACTTTTTGTTTGTAAGAAAGCCGGGATGTTGGCTTAGCCTTGTAATCAAACTTGTTTTGCCAGATCCCGATCGACCAGCAAATAACATAATGTGATTCATCCGTTCAGATTGGGCACTGGATACATGATTTTGGATAATGAGTCCAAGTTTTGATCCGAATAACTGTTGCTGATTATTGGGGTCAATCCCTTGCTCGCAGAGGGTATCAAACCACTTTATGATCATTCTTTTAGGCACCCCTTTATATAATAGTTTTTGGAAAAGAGGATGCGAGCTATAACTGAAATCATCCGCCGAAAGCATCAACTGCACCAACGATTCCAGCTGGTTTAACCGGGCATCTATATCGTTTTGAGATTCTTTTACGTTTTGAGAAACTTTTTTATTTGATTCTGATCGGGCGGCACCTTCAGATTGTTGATTAACCGGCATTTTTGAGGGATTAGCTCTTTCGGTAAAAGCTTCTGACTTCTTAGAAGAGGAATTATCATCTTCAATAATTTTATTACCATCGCCTTCTTTTAGGTTCTTTTTACGGATATCCTTCCTGCTGTAAATTCGTTTAGTAGCGGATACTTTTTTCTTCGATGCTACATTTGTACTCTCTACGGCGGGAACACTAGAAGAAGACCAATTTTCAATTTCCTTAATCTCTGTTGAACTTTGTTCCGCAGCATATTGACGCAGTGTTTGCAAGGTCGAACTAACTTTTTGTGGTTTTTGATTTGCTTCGGCCTCCGATGAGCGCTCAAATACTACGCCTCTTCTATTTCGATTATTCTGTGGCTTCTGCTTTTTTTCCTGTTCGTCTTCCCAGGAAATCCGAAGAGACAAGTTCGAAAAATCGTCGTCGTAAATTTGAAGAGCGCTCTGTTTAGCCGCTTTTATTGTTTTATTTAGAAACTCATTCATAATCATACAGATACGGGTTCATTAAGTTCAGCATGTCGAATACGTATGCGATCAAATGTTTTAAACTGAACATTTTGGGTGATATCGTTGTACGATAAAACATTTATTTCGGGTAAAATTGGTGCCAGAAATTCGAAAAGGGTGTATCGAAGCACGGGTGAGGTTAAAAGAATAGGATCATATCCTTGTTGAATCATATTCTCAAAAGTGCTTGCCGCTCCTTTATATAGAGGTTCTATGTTATCAGGATCGAGTCCGAGAGTGTTTGGGTTCAAGTTCCCCTGCTGGGCTTGTTCCATAAGCTGAGATTCCAGAGTGGAATCCATCATTGTGACAACAAGCTCGTTGCCATCCGTAATAAATTTTTGAGTAATAATTTCCGATAATGAGGCCCGGCAATATTCAGTCAAAACATCTATATTTTTAGTTTCCCGACAGTGGTCGGCTAATGTCTCCAGGATTGTAATTAGGTTATTAATGGGGATGCGCTCGCGTAATAATCGCTTTAGGACTTTTTGAATTTCACCGATTTGCATGCCGTCGGGAAC
>Ga0102959_1000097_pt1 | contig 28584 bp, 31 predicted proteins | sample SalPonF2_B_D2_MG_FD_84520 | JGI IMG/M metagenome (GOLD analysis project Ga0102959, IMG submission 84520) | Salt pond soil microbial communities from South San Francisco under conditions of wetland restoration - Salt Pond MetaG SF2_B_D2_MG ...
GTCTTTAACCCGTCTTTGTGGTTCTCTGACTGTATCAACTGTACGAACCGTGGTTTGGTTAATCTTTCGACGGCCTTCACCCTCGGGGTCAAGCCCCGAGGCACTCGGCCTGCTCCGCCTGTATATTCTCGAGCCAACGTCCGTCAACAGCCCACTGACTGACGAGCGCAGGGTGGGACTCCGGTCGGGGGCTTCCGCGGCGGGATACAACGGTCCGTAATCGCAACCAGCGTAATCTACACGCGCCCCAACGAGCGGTCCGAAGGCGTTTTACCCCTCCTCGGAGAGATTCCGAGCATGTCGCGGCTCGACCGCTACGGCCGGCTCATCGGGTGGCTCGTCGTGCTGGGTGCCCTCGCGGGCGTGCTCGGGACTGCCATCATCACGGGCCTCGAGGCCGTGGGCGTCCCGCCGGCCAGGGCCTCGCCCATCGCCATCGCCGTGGCGGTCTCCGTCGCCCTCTCCGTCGCGGACGTCTACACGCCCCTCGGGCGCGGCCCGCGCACGGAGGGCATCCAGGAGAAGGCGCCCGCCGCGCTCGCCGTCGACTTCGTGCTCGCGGGGGCCGTCGCGGCGGCCGCCTCGGCCCTGCTCTCGCTGGGCGGCGCGCTCGTCTGGTCCCCGCTCGGGAACGAGCTGCTCGTCCTCCTGGTCGGCACCGGCGCGGGCTACGGCGCGTTCATGCTCCGCAACCGCGAGTTCTACCTCCGCGAGCGGCCGGAGCCCGAGGCGTGAGGAGAGCGGTGGACGAAACCACCGGCCGTGAGTGGCTTACATTCGATTACAAGGACTTACAAACTGTTACATCCGGGTCGAACCGGCCGAATCGTCGTCGCAGGCCCACTAATCGCAATCGCAGGCCCACCACTCTGCCACCGGACGACCACGGGCCGGCCGTCCCCCCAGGGCGGAGCGTTTTTGCGTCCGAACGTCCTGGCCCTACGCAATGAGCATTCCCGGCGCGAGCGAGTACGGCGTCGACCTCGAGATCGACGACTCCGAGATAGACGCGCTCCTCGAGGTGACGCCGGCGGACGTCGAGCCCGCCGGGGCGCTTTCCTTCTCGCGGAACGTCTTCCTGCCGCTCACGACCGCCTGCCGATACGCCTGCACCTACTGCACCTACTTCGACGTGCCCGGGCAGGCCACGCTCATGTCGCCCGCGGAGATCCGCCGGACGGTGCGGATGGGCGCGGACGCCGGCTGCACGGAGGCGCTTTTCACCTTCGGCGACGACCCGGACGACCGCTACACCGAGGTCTACGACCAGCTGGGCGAGTGGGGCCACGACTCCATCCACTCGTACCTGCGCGAGGCCTGCGAGACCGCCCTCGACGAGGGGCTGCTCCCCCACTCGAACCCGGGCGACCAGACCCGCGAGCAGATGGCACTCGTCGCGGACGTCAACGCCTCGATGGGCGTCATGCTGGAGACGACCGCGGACGTGCGTGCGCACTCGGGCGCGCGCCGGAAGTCGCCGGGCCAGCGGCTCGCCACCATCCGGACCGCCGGCGAGCTCGGCGTCCCGTTCACGACGGGCATCCTCGTGGGCATCGGCGAGGGCTGGCGCGACCGCGCGGAGAGCCTGCTCGCCATCCGGGCGCTCCACGAGCGCTACGGCCACGTCCAGGAGGTCATCGTCCAGAACGTCGTCCCGAACGAGCGCTCGTCGTTCGAGCGACCGTCGGTCGAGACGATGCGCAGGGTGACCGCGATGGCCCGGGCCGCACTCCCCGAGGAGGTCTCCGTCCAGGTGCCGCCCAACCTCTCGCCGACCCGCGAGCTGCTCGACTGCGGCGTCGACGACCTCGGCGGCGTCTCGCCGGTCACGGACGACTACATCAATCCAGACTACGAGTGGCCGGCCATCCGGGAACTGGAGGCCATCGCCGACGAGGCCGGCGTCCCCCTGGTCGAGCGCCTGCCGGTCTACGAACGGTTCCTCGACGACCCCGAGCGCGAGTGGGTGTCCGAGCGAATCCGAGCCGAGCTGGCCGCCGACAGCGACGCGGGCGAGCGCTACCGGGGAGTGCTGGTCTCGTCGAGGACGTCCTCGGCGTAGACGATTCGGGCGAACTCGTCGCGGAGGCTCGCCAGCGCCACCGCGTGGACCACCTCGGCGGGGTAGGTCGTCCCGTCCGGCCCCGTCGCCTCGAAGGCCGCAGTGGCGTCCGCGACGACCCAGGGCTCGAAGCCGAGGTTCTCGGCCATCCGGGCAGTCGTGGAGACGCAGTGGTTCGTCGTCAGGCCGGCCAGGACCAGCGTCCTGTACCCGCGCTCTCGCAGCCACTCGGCGAGGTCGGTGCCGACGAACGCGCTGTTGACGGACTTGCGGACGTGCTTCTCTCCGTCCCGCGGCTCGAACCCGGGCTGGAGGTCGTTGCCCGGCAGGCCGGGCCGGAGCGGAGAGTCCGGCTCCGTCGAGTCGTGCTGGACACAGACCACCGGTCGGTCGGCGTCCCGCCAGGCTGCCAGGAGTCGCCGGGCGGTCGCCTCCGCCTCCGGGTTGTTCCGGGGTCCCCAGGCCGGGCCGGAAAAGCCCCGCTGGACGTCGATCAGGACCAGTACAGCGTCGTCCATGCACTCCATCGGACGTGCAGCTACCTGAGTCAATCGTCCGCGTGGACGCGGCTCTCGGAGTCGACATCGTCGGCCTGGAGCAGCGGCGTCCCGTCGGCCTTCGGGCCGAGCGTCGGGCCGTACGGGGGGCCGTCGTCGAGGTCGATGACGCGGCGCTGCCGGTAGTCCGTCGAGCGCTCGACCGGCACGCGGCCGATGGCGGTGACCATCTCGACGTAGTCGTCGAAGCTCCGGAACTCGCCGTGCTCGCCGCCGGCCCGCTTGGTGATCTCCTCGGAGAGGATGGTGCCCATGAAGTCGTCCGCACCGCAGTTGAGCATCTCCAGGCCGCCCTCGTCGCCGTACTTCACCCAGGAGGACTGGACGTGCTCGACGTTGTCGAGGAAGAGCCGCGAGACGGCGATGAGCAGCTTATCCTCCAGGAAGCTCGCCCCGCCCGAGACCATGCCCCGCTCGTAGAGCGGCGTGTCCGGGTAGACGAAGGAGAGCGGGACGAACTCGGTGATTGCGCCCGTCCGGTCCTGCAGGTCGCGGACCCGTTCGAGGTGGAGCACGCGATGCATCTCGTTCTCGACGTGGCCGTACATGATGGTCGCCGTCACGTCCAGGCCGACGTTCGTCGCGGCCTCCATCGCGTCGAGCCAGCCCCGCGTGTCGATCTTCGCCGGGCAGATGACCTCCCGGACCTCGTCGACGAGTATCTCGGCGGCCGTCCCCGGCACGCTGTCGAGGCCGGCCTCGCGCAGCCGGCGGTAGACGTCCTCGTAGGACCAGTCGGTCCCCCGGCGGGCGTGGTAGGCCTCCTCGGGCGTCATCGAGTGGACGTGGACGCCGTCGACGCTCATCGCCTCGATCTGGTCGACGTAGCTCCCCGGGTCCGTGCGGTACTCCGCGGCCGGCCGGTAGTTGTACTCGCCGTCGGCGGCGTCGAGTATCCCGCGGTGCTCGTCGTCCAGGACGAGCGCCGGGTGGAGCCCGCTGACGGAGGTGACCTCGTAGATGCCCCGCTCGACGGCGTCGGCGACGATGCGCCGGGACTCCGCGGGCGTCTTCGTGAAGCCGAACGCCTCGCCCTCGAAGTCGGTCCGGAACGTCCGCGAGGCGTCCTTGAAGTTGCAGAACAGACAGCCCGTGTTGCACGCGGTCGTGACGTTGTTGTTGAGGTTCGCCACGAACGTCACCTCGTCGCCGACGTCCTCGGCCCGTCGGCGGTCCGCGGCCTCGAGCACGAGCTCTGCGCGCTCGGGGTCGAGCCCGTCCACGTCGGTCCCGGTCGTCAGCAGCGCCACGCCGTCGTCGACGGTGAGCCGGTCGCCGTCGCGCGCCTTCGCCAGCGCGTTCTCGAACGACTGGTCCGTCTCGGGCCGGCACTCGAACGCGAAAGATCGCTCGGTGGCGGCGGGCGCGGACTCGTGGGCGTCGGTCATTACCGGTCCTATCCCACCGCACCCTAAAAACCGGCGGGGTCGCGGCATGGTTGGACGACCGTGCATAGACGACCGACACACGGGCCGGAAGTGGGCACGTCAATGGAAACCACTTAGTTCGGGCGGGGACTGGTTCCCGGTATGACCAGCGTCAAGGAGTTCCGCGTCGAGACGGAGCCGACCCCGACGGCGCTCGGGCGCGGGAGTTTTCTGTTCACCGACGACTACTCGGTCTTCGACTGGGGGAAGATGCCCGACACCATCCCGGAGAAGGGCGCGACGCTCTGTGCGATGGGCGCGTTCAACTTCGAGATGCTGGCGGACGCGGGCGTGCCGACCCACTACCGGGGCGTGCGGACGGGAGCGGACGACGCCGTCGTCCCGCTTTCCGAGGCCACCGAGCCACCGCGCGAGATGGTCATCGACCTGGTGACCGTCCCGGAGCTGCCCCACGACGGTCGCACCTACAACTACGACGCCTACCACGCGGCGGGCGGCGAGTGCTATCTCGTCCCCCTGGAGGTCGTCTTCCGCAACACGGTCCCGGTCGGGTCGAGCCTGCGGCGACGGACCGAGCCCGCCGACCACGGACTCGACCTGGACGCGTGGCCCGAGGCGCCGGTGGACCTGGACGAGCCGATAGTCGAGTTCTCGACCAAGTACGAGGAGGGGGACCGCTACCTGGACCGCGAGGAGGCACAGGCAATCGCCGGCCGCGCCGACCTCGACGACCTGGCCGAGGTCGCCCGGACGGTGAACCGACTGGTGACCGAGCGCGCTGCCGAGGCGGGCCTGACCCACCAGGACGGCAAGATAGAGTGTCTCTACTTCGACGGCGAGATCCGCGTCGCGGACGTGGTCGGCACGTTCGACGAGAACCGCTTTTGCTACGACGGCCAGCAGGTCTCAAAGGAGGTCATCCGGCAGTACCACCGGCGGACCCAGCCCGACTGGGTCGAGGCCGTCGATACGGCGAAGGCCGAGGCCAAGCGCCGCGACGTGGCCGACTGGAAGGCGCTCTGCGAGGTGGCCCCTGACCCGCTTCCCGCCCACGTCGTCCAGGCGGCCGCCGACCTCTACGCCGCCGGGACGAACGCCTACACCGGTCGCGAGTGGTTCGACGCGCCGTCGCTTCCCGCGGCGGTCGACGCCGTCCGCGACCTCTAACAGCGTTCCCCGCGTCGCCCGGCCGGCACCCCGGCTCAGTCGTCGGCCGGTTGGTCGAACGGGACTCCGTCGACCGGCTGGTCCGGGGTAGACGACTCGACGACCTGCGGGAGCCCGAGCTGGTAGTCGTCCCCGTCGGCCAGGACGGAGGTGCGGCCGCGGTGGACGCGCACCTCGTCGTTGAGGTGGAGCGTGACGGCCTCCAGGAGCGCCTCGGCCTCCAGCGGCTGGCCCCTGGCCTCGAGGGACTCGTCGTCCGCGTCGTCCGGGACGTTGAAGGCGCGCTGGGTGATGACGGGGCCCTGGTCGAGGTCGGTCGTCACGTAGTGGGCGGTGACGCCCGCGATGCGGACGCCGGCCTCGACGGCCTGGACGTAGGCGTGTGCGCCGGGGAACGCCGGCAGCAGGCTCGGATGGACGTTGATGATGCGGTTCTCGTACCGGAACACCACGTCCGGACTCAGGATGCGCATGTAGCGCGCCAGCACCAGCAGGTCCACGTCGTGCTCGTCGAGGATGTCGAGCAGCCACGCCTCGTCCGGCTGGCCGCGGTCGTCGCCGATGTCGTAGAACGGGACGTCGTGGCGCTCGGCCAGCGGGTGGAGGTCGTCGTGGTTGCCCACCACGACGCTGATCTCGGCGTCGAGTTCGCCGTCAGCGGCCGACTCCAGGAGGTGGGCCAGGCAGTGGGACTCCCGCGTCACGAGGACGGCGATCTGCGTCGCCGCCCGCTCCGAGGGGAACCGGACCTGCACGTCGACGCCGAGGTCCTCGCCGAGGTCGTGGAGGTCCGCCCGGAGCTTCTCGCGGGTCGTCACCATCGCCGCGGTGTCGACGTGCATCGTCATCCGGAAGACGCCCTCGCGGACCGCCTGGTCCAGGTCCTCGATGTTGATTCCGCGCTCGAACAGCAGGGAGGTGATTCCCGCGATGAGCCCCGTGTCGTCTTCTCCGACGACCGTGATCTCCGTCAGGTCGCTCGTCATCGACGCCACCTCCGGGACTGCTCGAGTGCAGACATGGACTCTCGGTACGACAGGCGCTACCAAAAGGACTTCTCATCCGCACAAGTATGGGGGCGACGCCGGCGTGATAGCACGTCGCAACTGGGCCGAGCCGACCAGCCGACCGCGAAACGGCGACGTTCGCGGCCGGCCCACGGGACGAGTCGCTGGCCGACCGGACGTCTCAGCGCCCACCGGGCGAATCGACACCGGACGTATCCACGTCCGTGCAACGGCCGAGCGATTCAAAAGAGTCTTTGAGCACGAACGCGCACCAACAGCCATGACCGCCTACACCGCGACGGTGACCGTCAGGCTGAAACGCGGCGTGCTGGACCCGGAGGCCGAGACGACGAAGCGTGCACTGGAGCGGCTCGGCTTCGAGCTGTCCGCCCTCCGCTCGGCCGACGAGTTCGAGATCGACCTGGAGGCCGCTGACGAGGAGGACGCCGCCGAGCGCGCCGCGGCGATGGCCGAGCGGCTGCTCGCCAACCCGACCATCCACGACTACACGGTCGAGGTCCGGGCACGATGACTGTCGCCATCGTCCGGTTCGGCGGCAGCAACTGCGACCGCGACGCCCTGCTGGCGCTCTCGCACCTCGACGTGGACGCCGAGCTCGTCTGGCACGAAGAGGGACTCCCCGCCGACACCACCGGCATCATGCTCCCCGGTGGGTTCTCCTACGGCGACTACCTCCGGGCGGGCGCGATGGCCGCCCGCTCGCCCATCATGGACGAGGTCCGCGAGGCGGTCGCCCGGGGGGTGCCGCTGCTCGGCGTCTGCAACGGCGCCCAGATCGGCTGCGAGTCGGGGTTGACGCCGGGGGCGTTCACGACGAACGAGAGCGCCCGCTTCCAGTGCGAGCACGTCTACGTGCGCGTCGAGAACGCGGAGACGCCGTGGACGGCCGCCTACGAGGCAGGCGAGGTCATCGAACTCCCCATCGCGCACGGCGAGGGCCGCTTCGAGATAACCGACGAAAATCTCGCGGCCCTGGAGCGCGAAGACCGCGTGCTGTTCCGGTACTGCGACGCCGAGGGCCGGGTCACCCCCGAGTCGAATCCCAACGGCTCGAAGGGTAACGTCGCGGGTATCCTCGGCGGGGACCACACCGTGGCCGTGATGATGCCACATCCGGAGCGTGCCGCCCTTCCCGACGTCGGCGAGACGGACGGACAGGGCGTCCTCCGCGGATTCGCGTGAACTGCCGCGGGCGGTGCGCCGGAGAGGGCTGGCCCGTCAGGGACGGTTCTCGGCGGGCGTGTCGGTGGCGAGCCACCTGCCCGCTCGTTCTGCGTCCCGTACTTCGAGCCAGCCGTTCTCGCGGAAGACCGTCTCGATACTCCCCCCGGTCATTCCTTCCCCCAGTCCGGCGGCGAACGCCGCCGGGTCTCATCCTTTCCCTGTCAGCGGTATAGTAATAGGCCGGCTACAGCCCGGAAGCGACCGACTACCCCCCGACAACGACAGTCTACCGGTCTGTCGGGTCGGTCACCAGCCGACCGGCACCGGTCACCGGGACGACGCCGCTGTCCACCGGACGACGGGATGGTCTACCTGGCCAGCGGCATGTTGTAGCTGGTCTCGTGGGCCATCACGTGCCCCCAGGTCGCCTCGCACGCACACGACACCTCGTCGAACACCGACGGGTCCTGGCGGAGGTCGAAGTCCTTGATGGCCGTCTGGACCGCGTCGTCGCAGTCGCCGCAGTTGTGGGGGCCGCGGTCGCTGCCGTGGCCGACGGGGTCCGAGACCACGATGGCGTCCGCGTCGGCGGTGTCGCGGAGGACCGCTGCGACGCTCCAGAGCCACGGCGGCCGGTAGCCGCCCTGGAAGTAGAGTTCGTCGACCATCGTGTACCGCTGGACGTTCGTCGGGTTCATCGAAACGGTGTGGGCGTACTCGGCACAGCGCCGCACGGACGTCTTCATGTCGGCGACGGCCTCCGGCTCGCTGAGGAACGGGGGTTTCAGCAGGAGATAGGCCTTGACGCCCGCGCCGGCCGCCGCGGCCTCCTCGCTCGCCGCGACGAAGTCGGCGAAGTCGAAGTACTTGTTCACGCAGTCGTGACGGACGCGGTCGGTCGCGGTCTCCAGCCCGATGGCGACGTCGGTGGCGAGCCCTCTGTCGGTGAAGTCGGCGAGGCGCTCCCGCTGGACGAAGTCCGGCAGGCTCTCGACGACGATGCGGTCGCGGTCGGCGAACGTCTCGGCGATGGCCCGTCGGGCCTCCGCGGGGACCTCGCGCTCGTCGAGGAAGGAACCGGACGTGTAGATCTTGACCAGGCCGCTCGGTCGGTCGGCCTCGGCCCGTTCGTGGGCGAGGCAGGCGTCGATCTGGTCCATCAGGGCCTCATGGGTGACCGAGCCGCCCTCGACCGACTCGGCGACGTACCCGCACATCGTGCAGCCGCCGGCCCGCGCCCACCGGCAGCCGCCCGTGTTGAGGATGATGGTGAGACTCTGGTAGACCCCGTCGGGCGTGTTGTCCTCGTCGAGCCACACCCGGGTGGGCTCGTGGGGGTCGTAGTGGCGCTGCTTTCTGGCCCGGATCTCCCGCATCACCTGGTTGTGGGCGTCCATCCCGCGCCCCTGCTCGTAGGCCTCCGGCCCTGGCTGGCTCATTAAGGGTCGTAGTGGTGGCGGGTGTAAAGCGGCTTCGCTCGGGGGCGGACGGTTGGCGAACAGGCGGCACGGGCGTGAGACCCCGTCTCCACAGGTCGCGGGCGAGGCCACGGCGCTCGCCGACGGACCAGTACGGTAATTCGGCGCGACGCGGTGTGCCACACTCCGGCCGAGTTCGCGTCGCGGCGGTTCGTCAGGGCATGGCCCGGACTGGTCCCGCCTTCACGGATAAACTCTCGGGTGGGGGAGTCGAGGGAGACAGAGGTCTGTCCGCTCGGAAACGGTGTGACAGCGGCGGTCCGTAGCGTCCGGAGGAGTGGTTACCCGCGGGGGCAGCGAATCCGGGCACGGTTGACTCCTATAAAAGGTCCGGGGGGGTGGCGAAACCGAAATCGGTTTCGGGCCCATGACAACGACTAACGGCGTAGCGGCCTAATATAACCATTGTACCTTAATCATGACCGACCTGGGTGGATTTCAGGACCGCGTGGCGCGCATCGACCTGTCGTCGGGTGATGTCGCCTACGAGGGTATCGACGAGGAGGACGCGAAGAAGTACATCGGCGCGCGGGGCCTCGGGGTGAAGTACGTCTTCGACCAGGGGCCGGACGTCGACCCGATGGGACCGGAGAACCTGCTCGCCTTCGTGAACGGGCCGCTCACGGGCACGCAGGTGACGATGAGCGGGCGCATCGCCGTCTGCACCAAGTCGCCGCTGACCGGGACCGTCACCGACTCCCACCACGGCGGCTGGAGCGGGGCGCGGCTGAAGTGGGCGGGCTTCGACGGCCTGCTCTTCGAGGGCGAGGCCGACGAGCCGGTCTACGCCGTCGTCGAGGACGGCGAGGTCGAACTGCACGACGCCGTGGACCTCTGGGGGAAAGGGGTCCACGAGGTCAGAGACACGCTGGAGGAGCGCCACGACGGGGCCTACGGGAAGAACCTCTCGATAATGGCCATCGGGCCGGCCGGTGAGAACGGCGTCCGGTACGCCTGCATCATCAACGAGGACGACCGCGCCTCGGGCCGCGGCGGCACGGGCTGCGTGATGGGCAACAAGGGGCTCAAGGCCATCGTCGTCAAGTCGACGACGAAGATGCCCAAGCCCGCGGACCCAGAGACGTTCAAGGAGGGCCACAAGGCGGCGATGACGGCCATCCGCGAGTCCGACGTGACCGCGCCGAACGAGGGCGGACTCTCGCTGTACGGGACGAACGTGCTGATGAACATCACCGAGGAGATGGACGGCCTACCGACCCGGAACGGCCGATACACCTCGACGCACAGCGAGGCCGAGGCGGACCCCAGCGAGCCGAACATCGACGCCGAGCACGTCTCCGGGGAGAACGTCCGCGAGAACATCCTCGTCGACGAGCCGACCTGCCACTCCTGTCCGGTCGCCTGCAAGAAGGAGGTGGAGGTGCAGGTGATGCACAAGGGCGACGAGATGAACGTCCGCATGGAGTCTTTCGAGTACGAGTCGGCGTTCACCCTCGGCCCGAACTCGATGAACGACGACCGCGATAAGGTCGCCGTCCTCATCGACCGCTGCAACGACGTGGGGATGGACACCATCGAGACGGGCAACATGATCGCCATGGCGATGGAGATGACCGAGCAGGGCAAGCTCGACGACCTCGGCGACGGCATCGAGTGGGGCGACTCGGAGCGGATGATCGACCTCATCGAGGACATCGCCCACCGCGACGGCCCGCTCGCCGACCTGCTGGCCGGCGGCGCGACCCACATCGCCGAGGCGCAGGACGCCCACGACAACTCGCTGGCCGTCAAGGGTCAGACCATCCCGGCGTACGACCCGCGCTGCATGAAGGGCATGGGCATCGGCTACGCCACCTCCAACCGTGGCGCCTGTCACCTTCGCGGCTACACGCCGGCCGCCGAGATCCTCGGCATCCCCGAGAAGGTCGATCCCTACGAGTGGGAGGGCAAGGGCGAGCTCTGTGCGACCTTCCAGGACTTACATGCTATCAGTGATAGCTTCGACATCTGCAAGTTCAACGCCTTCGCGGAGGGCATCGAGGAGTACGTCCTCCAGTACAACGGCATGACCGGCCTGGAGGTCACGGAGGAGGAGCTGCTGGCCGCCGGGGAGCGCATCTACAACCTGGAGCGCTACTACAACAACCTCAACGGCTTCGACGAGGCCGACGACAGCCTGCCGGGCCGCTTCGTGGAGGGCGACCCCAACGCCATCCCCGGCCAGGGCGCCTCCGAGGGCGAGCTCTGCGAACTCGACGACCTGAAAAACGAGTACTACACGGTCCGTGGCTGGGTCGACGGCGTCGTCCCGGACGAGAAGCTCGACGACCTCGAGATAGACGTCGGCCCCGGCACGGGCGTCAGCTCGGGTGGCGCGGCCGCCCCGAGTGACGACTGACCGGCCACCCACCACCCGGACTGCGGTCGATTCTCTCGGTGACCGATTTCGAGAGCGGCGTCCGAACCGCTAAGTGCTGCCGGCCACCACAGCCGGTATGAACGGACAGCCGGCATCGGACGGTCGCGGGGACCAGGACGGCGGGGCGGTCCCGGACAGCCGGGTGCTCCTTCGCAGGCGGACCGTCCTCCGTGCCGCGGCGCTCGCGGGGCTCACGGCCGTCGCCGGCTGTCTCGGTGCGGACGGCACCGGTGGCGAGAACGACGGCGCTTCGGGAAGCGCGGGCGGTGACGGTGACGGCAGTGACGACGGTGGCGGTGGTGACGCCACCAGCGAGATCACAGCGACAAGCCAATCGGACGGTACCACTGCGGCGAGCGGCCCCTACGGCGACTGGCTCGACGACGCGAACGGCGACACCGCGCCCGTCGACGCGACGGGACGGGAGCGCGTCACCGTCGACGTCGGCGCGGGCGACGGCTACGCGTTCGCGCCGGCCGCCGTCGAGGTGTCGAACGGGACGACCGTCGTCTGGACGTGGACCGGCAACGGTGGACACCACGACGTCCTCAGCGAGACCGGGGCGTTCCACAGCGTCCTCACCGGCGAGGCCGGCCACACGTTCGAGCACACCGTCACCGACCCGGGCGTCTACCGGTACTACTGCAAGCCCCACCTCTCGCTCGGGATGAAAGGGGCGGTCCGCGTCGTGGCGTGACCGCGGCGGGGACCGGGGCTGCGGGGACCCACCACCCGATGTACGTGTTTGTAAGTGTTTGTAAGTCGCCGTAACCGCCGGAGGTCGGGGCGAGTTGGCCGGCCGAGCGTCTCCCGTTCGAGCGCTACGTCTCGTGCCGGTCGACGTCCCGGAACAGGGCCGCGAAGTCCGCCGCGTCCATCGAGGACACCGTCTCGTCGAGCGTCGCCTCGACCTCGTCGATGCGCGCTTCGAGGGCCGCGAACTCCTCGCTCGTCTGTCGCTCGAGGTCGGTCCGGTGTGCCACGAGCGCGGCGCGCTTCGAGACGAGCGCGAAGTACTCCCGCGCGGTCTCGTCGTACGCGGAGCGACGGACCAGCCGCTCGACCATGTCACGGAGTGCGTCGCCGAAGACCGGTTTGACGAGGTAGTCGTCGAAGCCCATCTCCACGATGTCGAAGTCCGGCTGGACAGCGGTGATCATCGCGACGCGGCAGGTGTGCTCCGCGGCCCGGATCCGCTCCAGGACCTCGTCGCCCGACGTCCCCGGCATCCGACGGTCCAGGAGCACCACGTCGACCGTCTCGTCGACCGCCTCCAGCGCCGCCGCTCCGCTGTAGGCCAACTCGACGTCGTACACCTCACCCAGCCAGAGCGCGTAGGTGTCGGCGAGGTCGCGCTCGTCCTCGACAACCAGCACCTTCGTATCAGAATGCGTCATAATAGCGTCCTCGCGACCGTGTCAGTCCGAAGAGAGGTACACATCCTTTAAAAGTAGGGGGTATGCGGGCAAAATTACCGGCAGGTGGCGGCGTCGGTCCAACTGCCGGCCTCGCCGAAACCGCACGCCTGGGGCGGAACGCCGAGCGCCCGAGCTACGAATCCCGGTCGGGCTCCCGACCGACGACGACCGCTTCGCGGATCTCGAGTGCGGTCTCGAACTCGGTCCGCCGGCCCTCGCGGCGGCCGTGGCGCAGGAGCTGTTCGTGGTGGGCGCGACGAATCCCGTCCGTCTCCCGGTCGGTCAGGCCGAGGCGCTCCCCGACCGTCACCCAGTGGCCCTGCTCCACGAAGAAGTAGCAGGCTCCGGGCGTCTCGGCCACCAGTTCGTAGCGGGCACGATAGGCGTCGAGGCTGGGTTCGAGGTCCGTCTGCACCAGTTCAACTAGGTCGTTCAACCGCGCCGGGCCGACGCTGGCCTTCGCCGCCGTGAGCACCAGTATCTGGCCCTCGATCGGTGCGGCGACCATTCAGCCCCCGGCGCGCATCGCCTTCTGCGAGAACCGGTCGACGAGCGGCTCCAGGACCTCCGCCTCGCCCTCGAAGACGACCGTGACCTCGGTCAGCGAGAGCGTGGGGCCGATAGAGACCGTCTCCGCCGAGAGCATCGCCCGCCAGTTGTCGGCCGCGACCGTCGGCGGGTCGTCGGCCACCCGCTCGCCGCCGAGGTTCTCCAGGTACCGCATCGCGAGCCGGGTCGAGATTCCCCGGTAGGACTTCACTCGGCGCATCATCCCCCCGCGACCGGCGGGAACACGCTCAGCGTGTCGCCGTCAGCGAGCGGGGTCTCCACGCCATCGATGTGGAGCACCTCGCGGCCGTTCTTGAGGACGTTGATCTGCGGCCGCAGGTCGCCGTCGACGAGCAGGTCGCCGCGAAGGCCACCGAACTCCCCTTCGAGCGCGGCGAGGACGTCCCCGACCGTGGAGCCGTCCTCGTACGTGCGGTCGATGGTCTTCGACCCGACGGCCTCCCGGAACGTGGCGAAAAAGCGCAGCTCTATCTCCATGCGACTACCCTGGGTCCCGCCGGGCATAAATCCCGGTGCGGCGGCCGAATGGTCCGACTCGACCGGCGCACAACTGTTCCCGTCTGTGACCCCGCCACGGCTGGATCCCGTCACGACTTCATGTCGCTGAGGCGGATGCCGTCCTCGACGAGCCGTGCGTTGCGCTCCCGGTCGAGGTGCGCGGCGAGCTCCTCGTGCTCGTAGAGCTGGCCGATTAGGTCCGCGTACAGGTTCCGCCACGCGATGGCGTAGATGGGCGACTGACCCCACGCCCGGAGCTCGGGGACGAACTCGTCGAAGCGCTCGTGACGGTCCTGCATCCGCTCGATCGCGTCCACGACGTACCCCGAGGCTTCGCGGTCGTCGGCGGCGTCGGCGATGGCGCGGTTGATCCGGCGCTCCCAGCCGGCGACGGCCTGCTGCATGTCTGCGGCGGCCGCCTCGCCGTCGTCGGGGAGCGCGTCGAGAAGCGGTCTCGGCACCGCGAGCGTTATCTCGTCCATACTCCGTAGAGGAGCGCGGGCCGTTAAAAATTCCCGCCCGACGACGCGACTGCCAGCCCGACCACCGGACCCGACGACGCGACGCGAGGGTTTATCATCGAAGACGGGACCAGCCCGGGCCATGGCCTGACGAACCGCCGCGACGCGAACGAGGCGGGAGCACGGTACCCCGCGTCGCGACCCTGCACTCCCCGGTCATCATCGGAGTGATCCATCCCCGCTCCGCCGTACCGTCTGTCCGCCATTTCCGCCGAAGGGTCCTCACCGCTCCTCGACGTGCCTGACGTCCACCGCGACGCCCCTGCTGCTCGCGACCATCTCCGCGCCGTGCATCTCCGCCCGTCCGACCCCGAACGCCCTCGGCCCCTCGACGACCACCTCGTCGCCGACGCGGATGTCCTCGGTCGCGTCCACCACGCCCGGCGCCAGGACGTTACCGTGCGGGACGAACGAGTCGATCTCGACCCGGCGGATGGGGGCCGGCGAGTCCACCCACCGACGAGCGCCGGCGAGACCCAGCGCGAGCAGGCCGTACTGCGGGACCAGCGCAGCGAGCTGGTCGTCGCCGTCGAAGGCCGTCAGCTTCGGGTAGCGCCCCTGGAGCCGGAAGCCGCCGAACAGCTCGTCGCCCGCGCCGTCGCCGAACTGGTAGTCCGCGACGGCCCTGACGGTGGCCCGCTCCTTCTCGCCGACCTGGATGGTGCGCTCGTCTTCCAGCGCGGCCGCAAGGTTGCTCAGCGACGCGTTCGTCGTCGGGTGATCCTCGACCGTGTACTCGAAGGGGACGTCGACCTCGCGTTCGACGCGCTCGCAGACCGCCCGGTAGCCGTGTTCCGGGACGTGTGCGACGACGCGCGGGTAGTCGTGCCGGTCGAGGTAGCGGGCGAGCACCTCCGCGACGAACGCGATTTCGTCCTCGCTCCAGTGACCGGTCACCGCCGCGTCGTAGTGCTGTGCCGGGTAGGTCAGCTCGAGCTCCTGGGGAACGACGCCGATGGGCGAGGTCATCGAGACGAGATGCGCGCGGTACCGGGCGGCGTCCTGGAACTGCTCGTGGCTCTGTGACTCGCTGTACGGCTTCGTCGCCGAACAGGGGACCAGCAGGAGGGGAACGTCGTCGAGGCGTTTTTGATAGCGGGTAGTGACCCGCTCGGCGAATCGCTGGATCTCGGCCCGATGGAGGGCGTCCTCGGTCGTCGCCGCCAGAAGCGAGTCGCGGAAGACCGGCACCCGCGCCTCCAGGTAGCCCCACTGCTGGTCGAACTCGCGGAGCCCGGCCGTCAGCCACGGCTCGAAGCGTACCTGCCCCTCGAGGTAGTCGCGGAGCCGACCGGTCCTGATGCGCTCCCGGACCGTCGCGAGTTCGGCAACCAGTGCGTTGACGTTGTGCTCGGCGCAGCCCCGGCGGGTGAACTCCTCGGCGGGTTGCTGGCACGCCGGGCAGGCACAGGGGAGCTCCTCGAGGTCCTCGAGGAACCGCTCCCCGTCGCTCGTGAGGTACTTGCCCTGCGTCCCCTTCACGATGGCGCGGTGTGAATCGACCAGATCGACGCCGGCGTAGACAAGAAGCGGGACGTTCGCGGGCGTGGCGACGCCCGAGAGGACGAGCGCCGTATCCGAGGGGACCCGGGTCCTGGTCTCGACGATGGCCTCCCTGAGCGCTTCGGCGTGGCCCACGAACCCGGGCGCACCAGAGAGCACGTAGGCGTCGGCGCCGTAGTCGGCAGCCGTTGTCGGCGTGACGACGGCGGCGCTCGGGAACGACACGTCGGGGGAGTCCACCTGGAACGAGGACTGGACGCGCTCGTGGGCACCGGACGGGAACCCCCGATGCGGGAGGACGGTGAGGACGGCCTCGTCGCCCTCGGGGACGCCGTGGTCCTCGACCCACTCGCTGCCGGCGTCCCGGAGCACGTCGTCGGCGAGCGCCGGCGTCGTCACCGGCTCGGTCAGCCGGAGTTCGCCGAGCCGCGCCGCGCCGTCGCGGGCGTGGACCTCGAAGTAGTCGGTCATTGGTCGTCGTCGGCTCCCTGGACGGAACTATCTTCCCCTGCGCGAGTGCCGAGGGTCGTCTCGGAGTGCTCGGTACGCCCCGACGTCAGGTCGATGCACGTCACGCCGTCGGGCACGATGGCCAGCGCGCTCTCGGGCCACCCCCTGTGGGCGAGGGTGAACGAGACGGTGGGATGCAGGTCGACCAGGCGTTCGACGCCGCGAGCGGCCGCCTCGTAGCCCGTGGCGTCCATCCGCGCGGGAAGCTCCGCAGTCAACGGGTAGGTGTGGGCCAGTTCGCGGGGGTACGGGCCGAACGGCGGTCTGACCCGCCAGGAGACGTCGTACCGATCGTCCGCGTCGCCCTCGGTGAGGAGTACCGAGGCGCCCGACTCCAGGGAGAAGCGGTCGAGCCGCCGACGGTGGCGGACGACCTCCGGGCGGCGGGCGCTCTCCCCGGAGAGGTAGAAGAACGTCTGCTTGCCGGCGGGGTCGGCGGGCTCGAGCTGGTCGGCGCACTCGACGAGCGCCCGGTAGCCGTCGAGCATCGCCGGGTGGGACCGGGCGCGGGCCTCGACGAGTTCGAGCAGCGAGCCCTCGCGGATCGCCTGCTTGATGCGGCGGATCTCGGCGAAGCTGACGTGGAGGTTGTGCTCGGCCAGCGCCGTCTCCCGCTCGTCGTCGGGCAGCGCCCGAAGGTCCTCGGGGTCGTGGGACGCACAGACCGGGCACGAGCAGGGGAGGTAGTCCAGGTCGGCGAGGTGCGCGGTCCCGCGCACCGTGAGATAGCGGTCGTCGCGGGCGTAGATGGCGTAGGCTGCGGAGTCGAAGAGGTCACAGCCCATCGCCACCGCGAGTGCGAACATCATCGGATGCCCGGCCCCGAACAGGTGGACCGGCGCGTCGGCACCCAGGCCGCGCCTGGCGGCCGCGACGACCTCGACCATCTCGCCGTAGCGGTAGTCGTTGAGGAGGGGCACCACCGCGCCGACCGGAAAGACGTCGAGTCCGGTGCTGACGGCGTGTCGACCGGCGGCCGCCCGCAGGTCCAGGTAGGACCCGCCCTGCACGGGCGCGTTCACCAGCATCTCGCCGGTGTCGACCGCCTCCGCGACGGCGAGCCGCTCCTGTGTGGTCTCGAGGTCGGCTTCCGCCCGCTCGCGGTCCGCGTCGGGCGGCGTGGGCACGTCGACCGGGGTGCCGACGTCGGAGCCGATGTCGCGCTGGAACTCGAGGATCTCCCGCGTCGTGACCGATATCTCGCCGTACTCGGCGAGCTGGAACGAACCCGAGTCGGTCACGATGGCGCCGTCAAAGGAGAGCATGTCGTGGAGCCCCTCGTCGAGGGCCCGCTCGCGGAGGTCCTCGCTCCCATAGATGATGTACGCGTTCGTGATGAGCAGCTCCGCGCCGAACTCGGGGAACCGCGACGGCTCGACGGTCACGAGATTCGGGTTGACGACCGGCATCAGCGTCGGCGTCTCGACGGTCACGCCCGCCCGTGGGACCGACAGCTCGCCGATGCGCCCGGCGGCGTCCTGGGCGCGTATCTCGAAGGCGTCTCGCATTGGAGAGATGGTCGGCCGGCCCGGTATAAAGGTGCGTCGCGTCGGGCGGGTCAGCGGCGCCGGTCCACGATGGCCGTGGCGACCAGGCTCACGAGCGCGGGGACGATGGCCAGCGCGGTGTACACCAGCACCAGCGCACCGAGCAGGAGCCCCAGCTCGAACGGGACGAACAGGGCGACCCACAGCAGCTCCAGCGCGACGACGACCGACACGAGGAGCCGGCGCGCGGGGACCTGCGTCGGACCGACCTCGGCCCCTCGAACCGTCTCTTCGATGGGGCGTTCGAGGACGACGGTCGATTCGGGAGGAACGACTGTCGGCTCGGGACGGGCTGTCGGTTCGAGGGCGTCGGTCGTCTCGGAGCCGACGGTCGTCGTGGCAGGTGCCGTCGATTCGGGCGGCCCCGCTGCGGGCTGGCTCGAACCCGGCTCGTCAACGGACGCTCCGCGCTCGACCTGTTCGGCGAGCGATGACGTGGTTCTCATGTCACTGGCTAGGCGACGAGCGGGGATATATGTTAGCTGAAGTTCATTTCTGCAATCTCGCGGACTGAAATCCAGTTCACGTGCCCGAGTGAGATGTTGGGCCGGTTACCGGTGTCCTCAGGTCGCCGGCGTCAGCGAATCACGGACCGCGAGCTGCTCGTCGAGCACCAGCACCAGCGCGTCGTCCCCGTGTTCGAGGGCGACGTGGAGCCGGACCGGGTCGCGCGATTCGACCGCGACCGCCCGGTCGGAGACGCAGAAGGGCAGCTCCCACATGGGCACGGCGTCGACGTCGACGCCGTGGTCGTGGTAGAACGAGACCACCGCTGGGTGGGTCAACAGCACCTCGCCGACCGTCGTCAGCAGGTGGCCCGAACAGCGCTCGCAGGCGTGTTTCACCTGGTGCCCGCGTGCGCCGGCGTCCTTCGCGTTCGGGTCGAGGCGGAGCGTCTGGGTCATCGGACCCGCACACCACGGACAGACGCCGCCGGCCGCCTGGAAGACGAGCGAGCGGGTCCGCCGGTCGAACGCGTGGAGGATCTCCGGTACCTCGCGACCCTCCACGCCACCGACCGGGAACGGCATGTGGTGGAGGACGGCCTCGCAGTCCACGCAGGCGATGGTGACCGTGTGCTGGTCGTACTCGAGTGCCAGCGGGCCGGCGCAGTCGGGACAGGCCCCGCCGAACGTGACCGACAGCGGCGCCACCTCGTCGAACGGGGTGCCCGCGAGCAGCGCGTGGTAGAGCGCGACGCCGCTGTACGTGAGCTCGTAGCCGTCGTCGCCCCGGCGCACGAACTGGTCGGTCAGCCGCCGCAGGTGGTAGCTGAACTGCCCGCTGTCGGCGACGCCCGTGGCGTCCCGCAGCTCCGAGAACGAGAGCGGTCGTCCCTCGGAGGCGAGCAGGGCCTGCAGTATCCTGAGACGCGTCTCGTTCGCCAGCGACCGGAGCGCCTCCTCCATCCGCTTCGTGACGACGGCCGGGGGCCCCTCCTCGGTCATGCCAGAGGTAGGTCCCGGACGGACATACGCGTGTTGGCACGTACCGTGTGTTTACCTAGCACAGACCGGGGCCGGTGTCGTCGTCGCCGGGACCGGTCCCGATGGTGGACCGGTGTTACAGCAGTTCGTAGTAGCCCACGCCAAGTATCGTACGACCGTCACGGACCTCGCCCGCCGCGACGGCCTCGCGCAGGGCCCCGTAGCTCGTCGTCTCGACGCGGATGCTCTCGTTGAAATCGAGGTCCTGCTCGGCGGTCGGCCGGCAGCCGCGCGCCACGACGTAGTGGTTGACGGCGTCCGCGATGCCGTTCGCGGGTTCGACCGTGACGAGGTGTTCGACGGTGTCTGCCTCGTAGCCGGTCTCCTCCCGGAGCTCGCGGCGGGCCGTCGCGGCGAGGTCGGCGTCCCCGGGTTCGCGCTTCCCCGCCGGGAGGCCCCGGTTCACCCGCCGGACGGCCTGTCGCCATTCCTCGATGACGACGACGTCGCCGTCGGGGGTGAAGGGGATGAGGACGACGCTCTCGACCTGCGAGAGGAAGTCGAAGTCGGTCTCGGTACCGCCCGGCAGGCGGACCTCGTCGTGGACGATGTCGAACCCGGGACAGGAGTAGGCGACGTCGGAACGTCTCGTCTCCCACGCCAGGCGGTCCTCGTCGGTCATGGTCTGCGTTCGCCGGAGGAGGGAAAAAGCGCACCGACTTCCGGGCCGCCGCTTCAGTTCGGTCCCGTCGTGCCGACCGCCCGTCGGCGGTGGGGGAGTCGTGTCATACCATCGCCTCGATGTCGATGGCGCCGTCGGACTGTATCCACGCGCTGTTGTTGGTCTCGTCGTAGATGACGACCGACCCGTCTTCGTTCGTGAAAGCGGCGTAGCGGGCCGCCTCGGGCAGTTCCTCGGGGGCTTCGTTCGCGTTTGGGTGGTTCGCGGTCATCTCGCGTGTTTGCTCGGCCGTGGTTGGTGTGCGAGCGTACGTATCTGCCCACGGTTGATAAGCGTTATCATGGAACACATCTGTCGGACGGTGGTCAGGTCCGCTCGGGAGAACGAACGGCGGGAGCCGACGAACGGTGTCCGGCGCGCCCCGGCCCCGCGTCCCGGGGCACGGCTCAGAACCGCCGGTCGATCTGTCGGTACGTCGCGTCCCGGTCCGCCGAGGTGTCGATAGTGACGTGCGCCATCGAGAGCGGCTCGAACTCGGCCCGGTGGGTGAGATGCACCCGGAAGTCGGCGTCGCTCTCGTCGTCCACCCTGCCGGCGATGCGTTCTCTGACCGTCGCCTCGTCGCACTCGACGTGGACGAGGTCGAACCCCGCGTCGAGCTCCGCCGCGAGCGTGCGGGCACGTCTCCGGTCCCGGCGCAGCTTGAACGTTCCGTCGAGGACGACGCTGTGCCCCCGTTCGAGCGGCTGGCGACCTCGCTCGAACACCTCGTCGTACACCAGCCGCGTCTCGGTCCCGGTGTACGCCGGGTCCGCGAAGAGCTCCTTGCGCACCACGTCGGTCCTGAGAAGCGTCGCGTCCAGCCGCGCCGCGATGCGTTCGGCGACGGTCGTCTTCCCGACGCCCGGGAGCCCGCAGAGGACGACCAGCGTCGGCCGGTCGCGCCGGTCCGACCCGACGGCGTCCCTCGACGACGTGAGTCGTCCTGCCTCCGGCGGCGAGCGACGCCCGTTCTCGTCAGCCCCGATTCTTCCAGCCCGCGGCGTGTCGGTCATCCTCCTACCGCATCCAGGCCGTCCGGACGGCATCAATCTTGGGTCGCGGGCCGGGCGCGTGACGGGTCGAATCGTCGCATCCGCGCTCGGTCTACTGTCCGGACTCCTCGCCGTCGCTCGGCTGCGCGGGCCGCGTCCTGCAGGGATCAACGCCTCACTGGCGACACCACTCCCGACCCGTTTGGTCCAGCTTTTGCAAGCGAGGCCGCTCTGCGGCCGAGTGCAGTAAGAGGAGGGGTTGAGATGGGGCGGCTCGGATTCGAACTGGGCAAGACGGTTCTCGTCCTCGTTCGGTGTCCGGATTCGAGCACACCGATGGCTCGTCGTCTCTCACACGCCGTTCCGTTGGCACACCATCAACCGATTCCCGTCGGGGTCCTCGAACGTGACGAACGTGACGCTCCCAATGTTCTCGGGTCCCATCACGATCGGGATATCCCGACTCTGGAGGAACTCGTGAGCCGCCTCCACGTCTGCCGTCCAGAAGTAACAAAGCGGTTGCGAAGAGTTCTCGACTGGTCGGTTCGCGTCGAGAGTAAGTCCGACGTCTCCAGCCATCTCGACACCGTATATCGTCCCTTCGTGGCTCGCGTCGTCGGTGGGCAGGTCGAAGAGTTCGGTATACCACGTGATCGCTCGGGGCATGTCGGAGACGGGTACAAACACGGTTCCGATTCTGTTCTCGATAGGAGACGTCGACATCACCCGCCGATTCGAAGACGACCGATATAGCTGTAGCCAATCAGACGCGAAAGTGAGCCAACGTACCGGACACCCACAAGCGTTCTGGATCTGCATCACCCACAGAAAGAGGGACTGCCGTGGTTTCGCTACGCTCGCCACGAGCCATCCTTCGTACGCTCACGATGCCAACTCAGATTCGAACGAGTCGAGACGATCGCTCACTCTGTACGCGTTGCGACTCGCTGGCTCGAATCCTCACGTCCGCGTTCGACCCACAGCATGGACTCTTCGCCGTCGCTCCTCGTCGCGTCGCGGTGGGAGAAGTGGGCCGGCGCAGATGTCGAACCACGGTCGTTCCGCTTCGTTCCACTCCACGATTCAAATCTTCGCTGGCAACACCACTCCCACCCCTTTTGGTCCAGCTTTTGCAAGCGAGGCCGCTCTGCGGCCGAGCGCAGTAAAAGGTGGGGTGGAAATGGGCCGGCTCAGATTTGAACTGAGGTTACGGCCACCCGAAGGCCGAAGGATACCAAGCTACCCCACCGGCCCGCACTCCGAACATGGGTCTGGCCGACCTTTAACGCTTCCGAAAGGCGCCCCGACGGCACGGCGGCGAGCCGGTCAGTACCGCGTGTAGCCGTCGGTGTCGAGGTAGTTGTGGGCGACCGTGATGGCGTGGTTGGCGTGGATGCGCTCCGGGCCGAGCGAGACCCGCGACGTAGCCACGTCGGCGACGGCGCGCTCCTCCGCCTCGGTGAAGCCGTGGTGGTCGGAGAGCACGAACACCGGGCCGGTGGGAGGGGGCACGTCCACAACCGAGTCGCCGTCCTCGTGGAGCTGTACGACGAGGCCCCGACGGGCCGCGTCCGAGAGGACGGTCTCGAAGTCGCGCCGCGTGAGCGTGACGCCGGGGGTGCTCTCCACGGGCATCGCGCCGATAAGGTCGTCGCGTCCCTCAAGGGCAGTGCGGACGAGTGCCGCGATGTTGCGCTCGTCGGGATGGGCGTACCGAAGGGTCGCGCCGTCGAATTCGACGGTGAGTTCGTCCGCGAGCACGAGCGCGACGCGGGTGTCCCGCCGAAGGTCGTGGGAGAGAAAGAGCGCGGCGCTGACACACCGGCAGAGCAGGTCGAGCCTGCCCGCGCCGCCCGCGAGGTCGTCGAGGGAAAAGTCGGGCGTCGTCGGCGCGTCGTGGCCGCTGACGATGAACTGGCGCATGTGGTGGCGAACGGGCGAGAACGGATAGCTCCCCCGGTTCACTCGCGCACCGCGGCGCGGCGCTCGGGGATCAGGTCGAGCGACTCGTCGGTGTCGCCGAGCACGAGCAGCGCGTAGTAGCGCAGGTAGGACTGGATGGGCACCTGGATGAACGCGACGGCGACGAGCAGGGCGACGACGAAGAGGGCCAAGACCAGCGCGACGATGACGGCGCCGGCGGTCCCGCCGACGAGGACGCCGCCGAGCGCGAGGATCCCGAACGGGATGAGCAACACGACGAGCGCGATGAGGAAGGCGATGCCCCCGACGATACCGGCCGCGATGGTGAGCAGGAAGCCGACGACGGCGTAGGCGAGATACTGCTTCCACTGGTCGGTCATCGTGGCCCAGAACCGGCGCCAGCCGCCGAGGATCGAACCGCCCTGGAGGACCATCACGGGGACGACGAACGCCGTCGTGAAGCCGTTGACGAGCCCCGCGGCGACGGCGAGGATGACGATGATCGGGAGCAGCGTCAGGATGGCAACGACCGAGAACGTCGCCTGGCCGGCCAGCGCCGGGCCGATGGCGAGCGCGGCGAGGATGGCGACCACCACCGCCACGGCGAGCCCGACGACGATGCGGAACGCGAGCAGTCGTAGCCCCTTGCCGGCGTAGCGGCCCACGTCGTGGCGGACGTGGACCTCGTCGGTACGCAGCGCCTCGATGAACGCGAACTCCAGGGTCGCACCGAACCAGGCCAGCACCAGGCCGACGACGAGGAAGAGCAGGACCAGCCCGACGATGACACCGAGGTTCTGCTGGACGAAGTCGGCGATCTGCTGGACCGGGACGGCCGTCCCCGGGGTGCCGGGGAAGGGTTCCCCGGCGGGGAGGTTCCACTGGAACGTCGGCGCACCGCTCGTCCCGCCGACGAAGAAGGCGATGAGTGCCAGCCGGAGCCAGCGCCCCAGATCGAACGGGAACAGGAACGCGCGGGTGGCGTCGATGGCGTCGTCGAGGTTCTCGATCGCGTAGAGGGCCATACCCGGTATTCGCTCCGAACGGACATATTCGTTCTGCGGCAGGTGGTGGCACGAGCGTCGGCGGATGGTAACCCTGTTAGCGCTCGCCGCTCACCTCCACGGTATGAACGTCATCCAGGACGCCCGACGGGTCGCGGCGAACGACCCGGTCTGCGACGCCTGCCTGGGGCGGTGTTTCGCCGACCGGAGCTTCGGCCTGTCGAACGCCGAGCGCGGGCGCGCCCTCCGGGTCGCCATCGCGCTGGCCGACGACGAGCCCTTCGAGCCGACGGAGACCGAATCGTGCTGGGTCTGCGAGGGGGAGACCGGCCGGTTCGACGAGTGGGCCGAGCGGGCGGCCGACGCGCTCGCCGACGTCGAGTTCGAGCACTACCAGGTCGGGACCCGGACGCCCCCGCTCATCGAGGAGAACGAGAAGCTGTTGCGCGAGAGCGCCGACCTGTCCGAGGACGCGGGCGAGCCGTTCAACCGCGAGATGAACCGCGAGGTCGGCAAGCGCCTGGGCGCGCTGACGGGGACCGAGGTCGACCTGGAGCGCCCGGACGTGCTCGTCCTGTTGAACCTCGAACGCGGCGACCTCGACGTGCAGGTGAACCCGGCGTTCGTCTACGGCCGGTACCGCAAACTCGTTCGGGACATCCCGCAGACGCGGTGGCCCTGCCGGGAGTGCGGTGGCGGCGGGACCCAGCTCGGTCCGGACGGCCCCGAGCCCTGCGAGCACTGCGACGGCACCGGCTACCTCTATCCCGAGAGCGTCGAGCAGCTGACCACCCCGCCGGTCCGGGAGGCGATGGCGGGGACCGAGGCCACGTTCCACGGCGCGGGCCGCGAGGACGTGGACGCGCTGATGCTCGGGACCGGCCGCCCGTTCGTCATCGAGGTGAAGCGGCCCCGGCGGCGCAGCCCCGACGTGGACGCACTCGAAGCGGCGATAAACGAGTTCGCCGACGGCAAGGTCGAGGTCGAGGGGCTCCGGCTCGCCACCTACGAGATGGTCGAGCGGGTCAAGGAGCTGCCGGCGAGCAAGACCTACCGCGCGACGGTCGAGTTCGACTCGCCCGTGACCGAGGCGGCGCTCTCTGCGGCGCTCGACACCCTGACGGGCGCGACCATCGAGCAGGAGACGCCCCGGCGCGTCTCGCATCGCCGCGCGGCGAAGATACGGAGGCGAACGGTCTACGAGGCGACCGGCGAGCTCGTCGACGAGCGCCGCGCCACCGTCGACGTGCACGGCGAGGGCGGCCTCTACATCAAGGAGCTCGTGAGCGGCGACGACGGGCGGACGGAGCCGAGCCTGGCCGGGCTACTCGACGTCGGGGCGACGGTGACGGCCCTCGACGTCGTCGCCGTCGAGGGCGAGGAGGAGCCGTTCGAGGACGGGGCGTTCTTCCGATAGAGCTTTTTCGTCGGCGGGGGAGCGACTGTCCATGGCCGGGCGCGTCTTCGGCGTGGACGAGGCGGGCAAGGGGCCGGTCCTCGGGTCGATGTTCGCGGCGGCGGTGTACGCCGACCCGGCGGCGCTCTCCGACGGCGTCGCCGACTCGAAGCGGCTCAGCCCCCCCGCCCGGGAGCGGATCGACGCCGAACTGCGGGCGAGCGACGACATTGTCGTCGGCGTCGCCTGCGTCCCGCCGGCACGAATCGACGACCCGGAGACGGACATGAACACGCTGACCGTCGAGGCCCACGCCGACGCGCTCGCGACGATGGTCGAGGGGGTCCCCCCCGACGCGCTCGACGGGGGCCTCGCCGGCTACGTGGACGCCGGCGAGACGAACGAGCGACGGTTCGGCGAGCGCGTCGCCGCCCGGGTCGACGCGGCACTCGCCGTCACGGCCGAGCACCGCGCGGACGACACCTACCCGGTCGTCAGCGCGGCGAGCGTCGTCGCCAAGGTGGCGCGAGACGCCCACGTCGCGGCGCTCGCGGAGACGTACGGCGACGTGGGCAGCGGCTACCCGGGCGACCCGACGACGCGCTCCTTCCTCCGCGAGTACGTTCGCGAACGGGGGGAACTGCCCGACTGCGCCCGCGCATCCTGGGCGACGTGCGCCGACGTCCTGGCGGCCGCCGAGCAGTCCAGCCTCGACTCGTTCTAGGCCCGGAGCCGCCATCGCATCGTCGCCGTCCCGACGGCGGCGGGTTCATTTCGTCCCGCTGGGAGTTGGCCGGAACGCCTTAGGGGCGGGCCGACCATTCTCGGCCAATCGGCGCCCGGGGGCCGAGAGAATGACCACGACAGGGGAGCCCTATCCGGTGGTGGCCGGGGTGCTCGAGCGGTGGGAGCCGGAGCCCGACACCTCGATGACCGACCGGCAGACCCTCCGAGTGGCGCTCGACGCCGCGCTCCCCGGCGTGCGCGTCGAGACGCGCCCGGGTACCGAGCTCTGCGACGTCGTCGTCGGGGGGACCATCGGCGTCACGCTGTGCCGCGGGTTCACGACCGACCACGCCCGCGAGTTCCGCTCGCTGGAGGAGCGACGGACGCTCGGCTACGACCACCTCGTCATCTACGGCTACGACATCCCGCCCGCCCGGCTGGACGCGTGGCGGGCGAGCCGGTGGCGGCTGAGCGGCAGCGTCGCGGGGACGTCCGTGGAGTTCCTGCGCCGCACGCCCGAGGAGGAAGCGGACGAGCGGGGCCGCCGGTCACTCTGGCAGTACGCCGACCCGGAGACCGCGCTGGTCGTCGTCCTGAGCGCCATCACGGTCGACATGCTCCGGCGGATGCTCTCTGGCGGCGCGAGCTTCTACCCGATGCTCCTGTTCATCATCCTCGTGACCCTGCTCGTCTTCGGCTACCTCCTCTGGCTCCACAACGTCCAGGAGACGGAGAGCGCCCGGCAGCGGGAAAACGCGTAGCGGTGGGCCTGACGTAACCGGTTGTAAGTGTTTGTAACAATTGTAAGTCTATGTAATTCTTTGTAAGTCGGCGTGACACCCCGCCTCCGGGCCGCGCCCGGCGACGGCGCGCCGACCCACACGGTGCGAGCGTCGTGGGTCGTCCTCCGAACGTCGTCAGCCGACCGTTCGGTCGTCGCCAACCGGCCGTTCGGTCCTCGCCAGCAGACCGCCGAAGAACCGTGAAACGGTCTCGGTCCCGACGCGCTCCCACGACGTGCGCCAGATCGAAGAGACGGGCGCAGCGAGCTCGATAAAACGTTTCGGCTCCGCTCGTGCCGTCGAAAAACGTCCCGAAACGCCTGCGAGTCCGTTCGACCGGCGGAAAACGGGCCGAAACCACCCGAAGGCTCTACCCGTTATAAGGGGGTGGCCCACCTGGTGTCGAGTGTACCCGACCATGTCGACGAGCACCCCCACGACCAACGCCGACGGCGGGACCGCGGGCGGACAGGGGACGGGGCCGTTCCGGCGTCTCTCCGACGGCTTCCACGCCAGTTCGCTGACGACGCCGCTGGAGGTCGCCGGCTTCTGGAGCGCCGTGCTGCTCCCGTTCGTCTACCTCCCGCTGCTGCTGGGCGGCCTCCACACCCAGCGCGCGGCGCTGACGTTCGGCGGCCTGCTCGCGCTCCACGTCCTCGCCGTCGTCGCGGGCCACGGCCACCGGCGCGACTGAGCGCCGCCCCCCGCCGGGTCGGCAGCGCGGCCGCCGTCCCCCGCTCGACTCGCTCGACCGTCCGTCGTCTCCGCCCCGCCTGCCCTTTGCAGGTAGACATCGGCCGACTCGAACGGCGTCCGCTCCCCGCCACCCGTCACGCCATTTCCCCGACAGTCGTCACCGTCCTGTCGAGAATCAGCTCCAGCGGACAGACACTAGCGCCGCAGCCGGTCGAACGGCGGCAGGTCCCACCGAGCGGCGAGCAGGGCCGCCGAGAGCGCCACCAGCGACGTCCCGGCGACCAGGGCCAGGAGGGTCGTCTCGCCCGCCGCGCCGACCCAGGTCGACAGGAGGACGAGTCCGGCGACGCCCACGGCGACCGTGACCAGCGTGCCGGCACCCGTGACGACGTGGTCCCACCCCGTGCCCGTCGACTCGCCCGGGACGAACTCCGCCGGCGCTGGCTCGTCGGACATCGATAGCCCGGACGCAGTGTGGCTCCATGAACGGTTCGTCAGACGAGACAGTTCGACGAGGGTGAACGCCCGGGCGTGGGGGTGCGGGCGGCCCGCGAGAGCCACCGACGAGGGCAGCGTCCGAGGGGACTCGTCGTCGGGAATCGCGAGCCGTCGCCGGCGGACGAGCGAAGGGGACGGCGGGGCCAGGAGAAGAGGGTGCCAGCACCGCCGTCGGGGAGTGGTCGGCCGGAAAGCGGTCGGTGAGCGATGGACCGGACGACGACCGTCGAGCGACGGACCGGTCAGCGGTCGGTGAGCAGGAAGCGCAGGATGCTCCCGTAGGCCGGCCGCGTGATGAGCACGCCGATGAGCACGCCGAGGATGGTGATGATGGCGAAGCCCTGGAGGTCACCCAGGCTGAGCCACGGCCCGGCCAGCGGCACCATGGCGATGATGGTCGTCGCGGCGGCCGCGCCGATGACCCACAGCGCCTTGCGGAACCGGCTCTTGAACACCCGGCCGCTGGAGACGCGCTCGGTCAGGACCTCGTCGGCGATGATGATGAGGTCGTCCACCCCGGTCCCGACGACGGCGATGAACCCGGCAACGTGTGCCAGGGTGATTGCCATCTCGGCGGCGGCGGCAACGCCGAGCAGGATCACCACTTCGGAGAGTGCCGTCAGTA
>Ga0102959_1000099_pt1 | contig 28452 bp, 28 predicted proteins | sample SalPonF2_B_D2_MG_FD_84520 | JGI IMG/M metagenome (GOLD analysis project Ga0102959, IMG submission 84520) | Salt pond soil microbial communities from South San Francisco under conditions of wetland restoration - Salt Pond MetaG SF2_B_D2_MG ...
CGACGTCGGCTCGGTTGTCGTCGCGGTCGTCGCGGTCGTCTGCTGGCCCCCCGAGCTGTTGTTCGTCGGGCCGGGACCGCCGATACCGGCGCAGCCGGCGACGACGACGAGCGTCGCGGCGAGGAGGACGGCTCCGAGGCGTCTCGTTGGTGGGACTGACATCCAGTGGAGCGAGGAAAGCGGGCACCGTTATTATGCGGCGGCTAAGCGTCACCGTACTCCGAGACCGCGGTGTCGGCGGGCGGGAAAACGGGAGGCGCCCGCCCGGAATCAGACTGATTCCCCGGTTCGGCGTTCCCCCGTCCGGGCCGTCGCCGACCGTTGCAGTCCGTTGCCGACCGTTCGTCGGTCCGTGATGGGTCACGCGACGGTACGGACCGGGAGCCCGAGCGAAAACATCGCCACCGTTGTTGTCAGACGGGCGTGCGACTCGTTTCGACTGGAAACCGACAGCAAGCATCGGGGCGACTGCCGTCACACGGACAGATCAGCCGGGCGTCACGGCCGACGCAAGCGGGCTCGAAGCCGGCGGCCCCCGCCACGCGCGAGTCGAGTGATGCTAAGGTTCTTAGGCCATGCCGCGCAACCTACGGGAGAATGGCGCAAGCGGGCAACCAGGAACTCGTCGACCGGTTCGAGCAGTTCTACCGCCGGTACTACAGCGACGAGATCGGCGACCTCGCCCGGAACTACCCCAGCGAGCAGCGCTCGCTCTACGTCGACTGGACCGACATCTACCGGTTCGACCCCGACCTCGCCGACGACTTCATCTCCCAGCCCGAACAGTTGGTCCGGTTCGCCGAGGAGGCCCTGCGGCTCTACGACCTGCCGGTGGACGTGAGCCTGGGGCAGGCTCACGTCCGCATCCAGAATCTGGCGGAGGTCACCGACATCCGTGCCATCCGTGCCCGGCACGTCAACACGCTCGTCAGCGTCAAGGGGATGGTCCGCAAGGCGACCAACGTGCGCCCGAAGATACAGGAGGCCGCCTTCGAGTGCCAGCGCTGCGGGACGCTGACCTACATCCCGCAGAGCGGCGGGAGCTTCCAGGAGCCCCACGAGTGCGACGGCTGCGAGCGACAGGGACCCTTCCAGATCAACTTCGACCAGTCGGAGTTCGTCGACGCCCAGAAGCTCCGCATCCAGGAGAGCCCCGAGGGGCTGCGCGGCGGCGAGACGCCACAGAGCATCGACGTCCACATCGAGGACGACATCACGGGCCACGTCACCCCCGGCGACCACGTCTCCGTGACCGGCGTCCTCCACCTCGACCAGCAGACCAGCGGTGGCGAGAAATCGCCCATCTTCGACGTCTACATGGACGGGCTCTCGGTCGTCCTGGAGAACGAGGAGTTCGAGGACATGGACATCACCGACGAGGACAAAAAGGAGATCGTCGAGCTCTCGACCGAGCCGGACATCTACGAGCGGATGGTCGGCTCCATCGCACCCTCCATCTACGGCTACGAGGAGGCCAAGCTGGCGATGGTCCACCAGCTGTTCTCCGGCGTGACCAAACACCTCCCCGACGGCTCGCGCATCCGCGGTGACCTCCACATGCTCCTCATCGGCGACCCCGGGACGGGGAAGTCAGCGCTGCTCCAGTACATCCGGAACGTCGCGCCGCGCTCGGTCTACACCTCCGGGAAGGGCAGCTCCTCGGCCGGACTCACCGCCGCCGCCGTCCGCGACGACTTCGGCGACGGCCAGCAGTGGACCCTGGAGGCCGGCGCGCTCGTCCTCGCCGACAAGGGCATCGCGGCCATCGACGAGCTCGACAAGATGCGCTGTGTGACGGGTGATTCGCTCGTCCACCTGGGCGACGGCGGGGTCGCCCGCATCCGAGATCTCGCGAGTGAGGCGGCCGAAACGGGCGAGATAGAGGAACTCGCCAACGGACGGACAGTACGGGACGTGGACCTCGACGTCTGGACGATGACTGACGAGGGCGGACTCGTCCGACGGCCGGTCACCGCCATCCACGAGTACGACGCGCCGACGAGTGTGACCACGGTCAGACTCGAGACCGGCGAGCAGCTGACGACCACCGCCGACCATCCGTTTTTCGCCTTCGAAGGCGGGGAGCGCGTGGAGAAACCGGCGGCCGACCTCGACAGCGGCGACTGGGTGTACGTCCCCCGTCGGCTCTCCGGGGTGGCAAGTGACGGCGGCGCCGTCGCCGCACCGGTCCCGTCCGAAGGGGCCGACACCGTCGTCTCGCCTGCCCTCGGGGCCGTGCTCGGCTACCTCTCCGGCGACGGGAACGTCTACTACGACCGCCTGGAGGGTGTCTACGGCATCCGGTTCACGAACAAAGAAGAGCAGCTCCTCGCAGACTTCGAGCGGGCGTGTCGCGACGCGTTCGGTAGCGAACCGGTGCGGCCACCGAGCGAGCAGCGGGCGGGCGGCGTCGAAACCGTCCGACTTCCGGGTCGCGAGTACGCGGACGCCGTTCTCGAGGCCGGCATGAATCTCGAGACGTACGACGGGAAGGCGTTTCCCGATGGCGTCTCGGCTGCTTCCAGAGCCACGAAGGCAGCGTTCGTTCGGGCGCTCGCCGACAGCGAGGGGTGTGTCGACACCACGACGGGGAACGTCAAACTGTACTCGTCCAGCTACGAGCTCCTGCTCGGCGTCAAGGGGCTGCTGCTGGAGTTCGACGTCTCCTGCCAGATTCAGACGCGGGTGCGAGAGGGAGGCCGAGATCTCTACGCGCTCGCCATCACGGCGGCCCAGTCGCTCGCGGCGTTCGACCGACACGTCGGGTTCACCCTCGACAGAAAGCAGGCGGCACTCGAATCGGTCTGCCAGAGAGCATCCGGCGACTGGACTAGCCTGGACGTGATCCCGGACTGCGGCGAGTTACTGGAGGATCTACGGGAGTCGCTACGGCTCCACCAGTCCGAATGTGGTCTCGCCGCCGCCACGTACTGTAACTTCGAGAACGGGGACGCGAACCTCTCGCTCCGACTGGCGCCGGTCGTGCTGGACGCGTTCGAGGAACGGAAACGGGTCGCAGACGAGGACGGCGAGACGCTCTCGGAGGAGCCGGGCTGGGAGACGCTGGCCGAGTTGAGAGAGCGGTACCACGTCGCGCAGGCCGAGCTGGCTGAGGGGAGTCCGTACACCCAGCCGCAGATCTCCCGGAGATGGGGCGAGGACGAGAGCTTGCGAGGGGCCGTGGCCGAACGGCTGCGCTCCATCGTGGAGTCGGTCGCGTCGACCGACGTCGGGTCGTTCCGTTCGCTCGTTCGCGGTGACGTGAAGTGGCGACGAGTGGAGGCGGTCGAGCCGGCGACCGCTCCGACGGCGACCGACGACTTCGAACTCCTGTGCGGGCAGCTCGCGGACGTGCTCGGGTGCGCTCCCGAGAACGCTGTGGAAAAGGGACGCGGGCTGCTAGCCACAGAGCCGAAAGCGGAATCCTGGGACGACGTCCGAGCGGAGGTCGACCGACACCGCGTCTCGTTCGCGAGCCTGGCCCGCGACCTCGGGGTGGCCGGCTCGACGGTTTCGCGCTGGTTCAGTGGTGTCGTCGAGACCGACCGGTTCCCGGAGGTGCGCGACGCAGCGCTGGAACGGATCCGGGCCGTCCGAGACGAGGTGGGGAATCTTCTCGACGAGATAGAGACGCACAGCGAGCCACGGGTCTACGACCTCACCGTCGAGGGAACGCACAACTTCGTCGCCAACGGGATGGTCGTCCACAACTCGGAGGACCGCTCGGCCATGCACGAGGGGCTCGAACAGCAGAGCATCTCCATCAGTAAGGCCGGCATCAACGCGACGCTGAAATCGCGCTGTTCGCTGCTCGGGGCGGCCAACCCGAAGTACGGCCGGTTCGACCAGTACGAGCCCATCGGCGAGCAGATCGACCTCGAACCCGCGCTCGTCTCCCGGTTCGACCTGATCTTCACGGTCACGGACAAGCCTGACGCCGAGCACGACCAGGCGCTCGCCGAGCACATCCTCCAGACCAACTACGCGGGCGAGCTCCACACCCACCGCACGAAGGTCAGCACCTCGAACGTCTCCCAGACGGACGTCGACGAGGTGACCGAGGAGGTCGAACCGACCATCGACCCGGACCTGTTGCGCAAGTACATCGCCTACGCGAAGCGCAACTGCTACCCGACGATGACCGACGAGGCGATGTCGGCGATCCGCGACTTCTACGTCGATCTGCGCTCGAAGGGCACCGAGGAGGACGCCCCCGTCCCGGTGACCGCCCGGCAGCTGGAGGCGCTGGTCCGTCTCGCGGAGGCGAGCGCTCGCATCCGACTCGCCGACGAGGTGAGCGAGGCGGACGCAGAGCGCGTCATCGAGATCGTACGCTCCTGCTTACAGGACATCGGTGTCGACCCGGAGACCGGCGAGTTCGACGCCGACGTGGTCGAGACGGGGCGCTCGAAGACCCAGCGCGACCGCATCAAGCACATCCGCGGGCTCATCATGGAAATCGAAGAGGAGTACGACCAGGGGGCGCCCGTCGACGTCGTGATGGAGCGCGCCGAGGAGATCGGCATCGAACGCTCGAAGGCCGAACATCAGATCGAGCAGCTGAAACAGAAGGGCGAACTCTACGAGCCGAGCACCGACCACCTCCGGACCACGTGAGCAGACCCCGTTCCGGAGGTCCTCGTCTCGACCGGCCGTATCGCCCTCCCGGAAGGTAGATTCGACCGGCGCTCCGCACGATCCGACGACCAGGAGCCGGTCGACCGGCGCTCCGCACGGAGACGCTACAGAGTTAGCCTCCGATTATTTACCGGGAGGGGGCAGTCACGGCACATGGCGCTCGAAGGCAGGCCACACTGGTCGTGGGGGTCGACGAACACGGTGGAGTGCAGACCGTCCGGGGGCCGGACGAGCGTCGGTGGCGAGACGGAATCCACGTGCGGCCGATGGCGGGAGCGGAGGGACGGACAGTGGGGCTGAGGAGCTGGCAGCTGATCGCACTCGGCACCCTCGCACAGTCGGGCGTCGGGCTCTGGCTTTTCAACTCGGGGGGCACGGCCGGTTCGAGTGCCGCCTCGGGGCTCGTCCTCTTGTTCCTCGGCGGGGGCGTCGTCGTACTCGCCGTGGGGGTCGGCCTCGTGACGCTCCTGGTGACGGGCCTTCTGTCCCACTGGAACTTCGAGGGAATCGCCGCGGCCTTCACGCTGCTGGTCGGCGCGCTCTTCCTCGTCGCGGGTTCGATTTCACCCGTATTCCTGGTCCTCCCCGCGTTCTTCTTCGGCGCGGCCGTCCTCTCGTGGCGGGAGCGGGGAGCATAGCGGGAGCGAACGCGTGGCGGCACGACACCCGCCAGTGGGCGAGCGCCGACCGAGTCGGCTGAATCGCCGACTGTCACGCCCGCCGAGGAATGCGAGCGCTCGAACCCGCCACCAGTGATTCGTCTGGTTCGCCGGTTTAGGGACGTAGTAATGATACTGCTGGCGGTGTAGTTCCAACCCGACCGCAGCTACGGACGACGGAGTACGTCCTCCATGAACACGAGACAGGCACTCGCTGCCCTCCGGCGGAACTGGTTGGACCGGCACTGGTACGCGTGGGCGTTCAACAACGTCGTGGCCCGGCGCGTCTATCGAGACTGGCTCCCCAACGACGGGGAGTACGTCGTCGAGCGGGACTGGGACAGCCTGCTCATCCTCGACGGCTGTCGGTTCGACCTGTTCGAGGAGGTGTACGCGGACGGGTTCGACCGCCGCCTCGACGGGGACCTCGAGCAGATCACCTCACGGGGGAGCGCGTCGACCGAGTTCCTCGAGGAGAACTTCGGGGGCCGCGAGCTACGCGAGACGGTCTACGTGACGGCGAACCCGTTCGTCTACACGCTCCTCGACGGCCAGTTCCACTCCGTCGACCACGTGTGGATGGACGGGTGGGACGACGAAATCGAGACCGTCCGGCCGGAGACGATGGTCGAGCGTGCGATAGCGGCACACGAGACGTATCCCGACAAGCGCCTCGTCGTCCACTTCATGCAGCCCCACTACCCGTTCGTCGGCGGGTTCCGGCTCCCCGAGGACCGGGGGTACATGGGCGCGATAGCGAAGTCGCTCGACGCCGACGAGCCCGAGGTCGAGCTCGTCTGGGAGCGGCTCCGCCGGGGCGAACTCGCCGAAGCGGACGTCTGGCGAGCCTACAGGGACAACCTGCGGCTCGTCCTCGGAGCGGTGTGCGAACTCGTCGAGACCATCGACGGGAAGCACGTGATCACGGCGGACCACGGGAACGCGTTCGGCGAGCGGCTCACGCCGTTCCCGACGAGGGTCTACGGGCACGACGACTACCTCCACATCCCGGCGCTGGTCGAGGTGCCCTGGCTCGAGCTCGACGCCGAGGAGCGCCGCGAGATTACCGACGGCGAGCGCCGGACGACAGAGCGCGAGTACGAGGGCGAGTCCGTCGAGGAGCGCCTCGCGGCGCTCGGCTACCGGTAAGGCCCGTCCGTCCGGGACAGGCGGGGGGAACGAGTGGATCCGCTCGTCGCGGGGGTGGCCAGCCCCGCCCTCGACGCGACGACGGACGCCGTCGAGAGAGCCCAGCGCTGGCCACCCCAGAACGACGCTGGGGTTCCCGAAAAAGCGGTCGCGTCGACGACGGCCGCTACCGCATCCACTGGGTGTGGCCACACGAGCCACACCGATAGAGCCGGTGGATCGCGGCGCTATCGTCGTTCACCGGTCGCCAGCCGTCCGTCCTGTACCCGTTCGCCGTTCCGCAGTGCTCGCACATCATGCGTGCCCCCGTAGGTTCGTGTCACTCGCCGACCGGTTCGTGCCGGTGGCGGTCGTGGCGCGACGCAGGCGTTCCCATCCTGGACCCGTCGTCGCCGGATAGATCGACGGCCCACCGAATATTCATTCTCTCGTATATATACCCCGGAGGGCTCCCGAGGTCTCGGGAGATGAACGTAGTAGCCTGCGGACGGAGGGTCGAGGGTCTCTGGCCGTTGGTCCGGAGTCCGAGCACAGCCCACACCACGGGGCGCCCTCGCCGCGCGGCGGCGGGCGGGCGAGTCGAGGACCCCGTGTGCGGGGGTTGTAATCGATTGTATGGATGTAAGTTCTTGTAAGTCTCCGGGGTCGGGCGATTTCCGGAAGGGGGAGAACCGAGGGGGGTCGACGCCGAACGGCGCCGGCGGTCACCGCCGCCAGCGCCGGACGCCGGCCACCAGGGCGGCCAGGATGGCGAGGCCGAGGGCGGCGAGCCGCGATTTCGAGACGTGGGAGTGAAAGTGCACGCTCCCGATGTCGCGTCCGAGAGCGAGTGCGAGACGGTCAGGTACGCGACGGGGCGGGCCGAACCGGAGCGAGGACTCCGCCGGCGCGTCGCCCGGCCGCTCACTTCGGCGGCAGCGGCGTGATGTCGAAGGAGATCTCGACCTCGCTCCCCTTGTCGGTGAACGACTTCTTGAGGTGGCCGCGGCCCAGGCCCGTCTTGCTCGGGTCGCTCGGGTCGTCGCTCAGGAACCACCGGTGGACGCCGTTCGCGCCCTGGAAGTCGTCCGGGCCCCCGTCGTGCTCGCGCGGACGCATGGTGACCTCGATGTACGAGCGCTGGCGGTCGAGTTCTCCCTCTGTGGTGAACTCGACCGTCCGGTCGACGTTGAGGGGCTCGATTTCACCCTGCCTGATGCGCACCCACTCCTTCGGTCCCTTCTGCCACACGGGGGTCCCGATGATCGGCGTGCCGCTCGACGCGCCCTTCTCGAAGATGGCCCCACCGACGAAGATGGTCCCGTACATCTCCTCGGTGTGCTTGCTCCCGGCGACGTCGTTCGCCGTGACGACTTTGAGATCGAAGTTGTGGACGCGGTAGCGTCGGGTCTTCGAGTGGCAGCTCCGCTTGTTGTACGTCGTCGTCAGGTAGACGTTCGCGGTCCCGAGCCCGTTCAGGTACTTCGTCTGGTACGCGATGGGCGCACCCGGCGAGTCGGCCGGGCTGTACGTCGCCCCGCGCTGGATCCAGTTCCCGATCGCCTGCGCCGCGCCGGTATCGCCGTAGCCACTGATGAGCTTGCTCGCCGAGGAGGCGCTCCCACCGAGGACGTTGATGTGGATCTTCGTGTCTTTGAGCACCTGCTTGTCCTTCGTCGAGAGGCTGAACTTCCCGTTCCCGCCGAGCCCCGCTTTCACCGCGACGTCGAGTGAGGTCTCGACCTCCTGGTGGGTGTACTTCGACTCGAGCGAGAAGACGAGCACGCGCCCGTACGAGACGTTGTTGACGATGACGTCGTTCCGCCGGCTGTAGTTCGAATCGCTCAGCACGCCGTCCCCGACGGGGTTCGGCAGCGAGATGCTGATGTCGTAGTACTTCTGCCAGAACTTCGCCAGCAGCTTGTTCGTCACGTTCGTCTGCGAGAAGTCGTAGTTTCCCGAGACGTTGACCGGCGCGCTGTGGTAGTGCGCACCGAGCTCGACGTCGAGCTGTCTCTTCGAGTAGATCCGGTGTTTCTGGTAGTCCATCGCGGCCGGCGTCTTCGCCGAGCCGACCCGGTCTAAGATCTGGTTCCGGGCGGTCCGGACCGACCCGATGGACGGCAGCTGGACGGTCTTCGTGTTCGTGCCGTCGATGTTCGCGAGGGAGATCGAAAGCTGGAGCGGGTTGCGGACGTCCGCGAGGCGGGCCCCGTTCAACCGGTTCTGCGTGAGAACCGGGGTGAACGACCCGTCCGCGATGGACTCGGCCCGCAGCAGCGCCCCCGGGAAGACGGTCGTGACCGACGGGTTCAACAGGAACACCGACGCCCCGCCCGTGGTCGCGGTCTGCTTGCGCACGGTACAGACCATCCCGTCTGTCTCCCGCGTCGACGCGCCGCCGTCGGTCGTCGTTTGCACCTGTTTGCGCTTCGGCGTCACCGAGACGGAGACCGTCCCGTCGTAGGACGTCGGGGTCGGGGACACGCTCGTCGTCGTCGAGAACAGGTCCGTGTTCAGCAGGGACGTATCCACCAGGGAGATGTTCAGCTTCCCGACGAGCGACGGGTCGAACGTGACGTTCCGCTCGGGCGACGGGCCGATGCAGGTCCCGTTGACAACGCACGGCGGGAGGTCGGTCGAGGGGGGTGCGGTCAGCGACGCCAGGTCGGTCTCGTTGGACTGCCCCGTCGACGTCCCCGTGGTCGTCCCGGTGGACGGTGCGCTCGTGGTGGTCGTGCTCGTCGGCTCGGCGGTCCGCGTGCGCGTGACCGTCGTCGGGTTCGGGGTCCCGCCGCCGGAGCTATCACCGCCGGAGCTGCCGCCGCCGAGCAGGGACGAACAGCCGGCGAGAGTCGTCGTCAACAGTCCGCCCGCCGTCGCGAGGAACGCCCGCCGCCCGACGGGGCGCTGGTCGTCACTCATGGGTCACGCCCTGGAACGACGACGGGTTGCGAGTCGGTTCGGCCACGTGGCCAGTCGGTCGCGAGGTCATTTTCGTTCTACTGTCCCGTAACCGAAGGATAGTTCCAGACGCTACGCAGTTAGTGTCCGGACGGACTCGACGGACTCGACGGGCACCAGACCGGATGACGGGCCGCGACGCGGCCAAGCGGTCCCGCCGTCGAGGTGACATTCTTTAACCCCGCCCGCCGAACGCGAAGACACGATGGACCGCATCTCTGCGCTCCGGAACGTCGAAGACGCGCTCGCCGACTTCGAGGACGGCGACCTCGACCTCGCGTCGCTCGAAGCGCGCGTCGCGGCCGTCCTGCGCACCTACGCCACCGAGTTCGAGGGCGCGGCGTCGGCCTACCGGGCGTACGGCGACGAGCGGGCGACGGGCGTCGTCGTCCTCGCCGAGGACCGGCCCGCCGCCCGCGAGCGCGTCGAGGGCATCCTCGCGGCACAGGGCGTCGACGCAGACGCCCTGTCGTTCGAGCTCGAACAGCTCGGGTGAGGGAGTTCGCTCAGTTAATTTTAAATATCTACTTTCTGCAACTACCAGTGTGCTCCTGGTCGCCGTCTACTCGAAGCCGGCCCGGCAGACGCTCCGGAACGTCTGCAACGCACACGAGGAGACGGTCGTGCGGCGGTTCGGGCGGGCGGTGCTCCTCGCGGAGACGGAGTTCGGTGCGTTCCTCGCGCTGCGGCTGCGGGCGAAACACGGCGGCGACGTGCAGATCGAGTGCACCAGGCCGTTCAACGAGTTCCGGTCGGTCCCCGACGGCGTGCGCGAGGCGGCGCGGGCGTACGAGGCGCGACCCACGGCGAGCACGCCGTACGGGAAGTTCGCGGCGGGGACCGACCACCCGTCGCCGGCCGCGATGCGCGACGCCGAGCTATGAGGGTCCGGGTGGGCTGCCGGACGTACGAGGGCACGGCACTCGACCTGCGAGACGCGGCTGTGTCCGCCGACGCGCTCGCGGCGGCCATCGCGGACCCGGACGACGAGCGGGTTCGGTGCCCCCCACCGGGACCGGCATACGAGCACGTCGGGGTCATCGACCCGGAGCTCTCGCTCTCGCTCCCCGCCGCCGTCGCCGCGGCTGCCCGGTCGACCGGCGCGACGGCTCCGCAGGACGAGGCGCTCGCGGCCGTCCGGGCCGAGCTCGACTCGCTTACCGTGCCGCCCGTCGACCTCGCCGACGCCAGGCGCGCGGTCGCCGAGGCCCGTCGCGACGAGGCGGCGCTCCGGGAGCAGGTCGCGCGGCTGGGCGGGCGCGTGGAGGCGCGCCGCGCGGTCGACGCGGGGACCGACGCCGTCGAGGCCGACCTCCGGGACGCGGCCAGGCGGCTCTCCGAGGCCGAGACTGAACGGCTGGCGACCGAGCAGACCCTCGACCGGGCGACGGCGGCGGCCCGCGACGCGCGGGACGCCCGCGAGCGCCGGCTCGAACTGCGCGACCGCGCCGACAACCTCCGACGGGCGGCCAGGGCGACGCGCGCGGCCCGGCACTACGACGCCTTCGCCGAGGCGGTCCGGGCCGTGCCCGGCGACGCCGCGCCGGGCGCGGGGCCGACCGAGTTCGAGGGCGATGACGTGACCGCCGCGCTGGGCGTCGCGCGGCTGGCCGACCTCGACGCGCCCGTGGTCCTGGCCTGCGAGCGCTTCGCGGGGCCGGCGGCTGCCAGCGCGTGCCTCGGCGCGTCCGTCGTCCTGGTGTAGGTTTAAATCCGAGAACGCGCCCACTCCGGGCCATGCGGCTCTCATCCGAGACGCGCCGGCGCGGGGACGTGACCCTCGTGGCGCTCCGCGTGGCGAACGAGACGGCGACCCCCCGGCGGGTCCGAGTCGCCAACCGACTCGACGGCCCGGTCTGGTACCCGCGCCGGAACGGCCTCCCTGTCGCCGGCTGGGACGGCGGCGGCTTCGAGGGCGTGCTGGGGGTCGGCGAGACGCGTGCGCTCGGCTACGCGAGCCCCGCGCCCCCGACGGACCCGCCCGCCGACATCGCCTGGTCCGAGCGCGCCGCCGACACCGACACCACGCCGACCGACGAGCTGACGGCGACGGACGACGTGACCACCGTGGTGGCCGAACTGGGCGACCCGCGGCCGCCGCGCGACGCGGTCGCCGTCCCCGCCCAGACCGAGCCGACCGGCCCCCCTGGCGCGGATGCAGCCCCGGGGGACAGCGCGGGTACAGACGAGGTGCTCCCCGACGCAGTCCGGACGTGGCTCGACGAACTCGCCGACCGGGTCGAGGCGGCCGGCCCGTTGCCCGCGGAGCGACGGCAGATTGAAGCGGAGCTCTCGACGGTAGCCGATCGGATCGAGGCGCTCCGGGCGCGACACGACGGCCGCCGGGGGCCATGATCCTCGCGGTCTGCGGTGGCAAGGGCGGCGTCGGCAAGTCGACCGTGTCGCTGAACCTCGCGGCGGAACTCGACGCCGTGGTGGTCGACGCCGACCTGAGCATGGCCGACCTCCCGGCGGCGCGCGGCCCCGACCTCCACGACGTGCTCGCGGGGCGAGCGGCAGCCGTCGAGACCGTCCGCGAGGGCGGGCCGGTCGCCATCCTCCCCTGCGGCCGAACGCTCGCCGGGGCGCGGGCGGCCGACCCGACGGCGCTCGTGGCCGCCGTGGAGGCGGTCGAATCGGCCTACGGCGACGTGGTCATCGACTGTCCGGCCGGCCTGCGGGCCGACGCCGGCGTCCCCCTCCTCGCGGCCGACGCGTGCGTACTCGTGACCGACCCGGACGAGGCCGCGCTCGCAGACGCACTCCGGGCGCGGGCCCTCGCGCGGGCGCTCGGCGCGGGACTGGTGCGGGTCGTCCTCAACCGGGCCGGCGAGACGCCACCGACCGAGTCGGTCGAACGGACGCTGGGCGCGCCCGTCGTCGCCGTCCCGGACGACGAGCGCGTCGACGCGGCGCAGGCGAGCGGCTGGCCGGTCGCCCGGGTCGAACCAGAGAGCGATGCTGCCGCCCGGTTTCAGGCGCTCGCGGACGCGGTGAGGGCTTGCAGGTCGGCATAGTTCGAGCGGAGGGTCACCGGCGTGACGCCCCCGGCCTCGGCCGCCTCGACCTGGGTGATGCGCTCGTCGGTCCCCCTGGCGGCCGCGTAGAGACACGCCGCGGCGATCCCGCTCGGGTTGCGGCCGCTGACGAGGTTCTCGGCCTCCGCCGCGGCCACGAGCTCGCGGGCGCGGCGCTCGACGCGCGTGGAGAGCGAGAGCTGGCTGGCGTAGCGCGCCAGGTACTCCCGCGGGTCGATGGGACCGGTCGGGAGCCCGAGCTCGCGGTTCATCGCGTCGTAGGCGACCTTGAGCTCCGCCTGCGTCGCGCGAGCGTCGGCGACGACCTCCTCGAGCGTGCGCGAGATCGACGACGTGCGACAGACCGCGTAGACGGCCGCGGCGGCGAAGCCCTCCAGGGAGCGCCCGCGCAGGAGGTCCGCCGACTGGGCGGACTCGAAGAGGACGCAGGCCCGGTCGCGGACGCTCTCCGAGAGCGACAGCGCGCTCACGAGCCGGCGTATCTCGGTGAAGGCGTACACCTTGTTCCGCTCGGTCTTCGAGCCGATGACGGCCCGGCTGTGCTGGCGGCGCATCCGGGCGAGACGCCGTCGCTTGCGGCCGGTGAGCCGCACCGCGGGCTCCGCGTAGCCGATCTCGGTCGAGAGCCCGCGGTCGTGGCGCGAGCGGGTGAGCGGCGCGCCGACGCGCTCGCGGCTCCGGTCGTCGTCGAACGAGCGCCACTCCGGGCCGCGGTCGAGGCGGTCCTCGGCGACGACGAGCCCGCAGTCCGCACAGACCGTCTCGTCGCGTCGCGTCCGGAGGGAACCGCTGCATTCGGGACAGTGGGTGGGAGTGCACATCTCGTCTGGAAGTTGTCCGGGACGGAGTATTTAAAGAGGGGGCGATCCGGGAAAGAAAGCCGCCAGCGCCGGCGTCGAGCGTACCGGTAACCGGTACGTTCCGGCGGCGACAGCCCGCTCGCGCGCCGGAACGTTGCAAAGTTTTAACTGTCGAAAGGAAGAACTGAAGGTCGATGGCACTCTCCGACATCGCCGCGGGGCTGGAGGTGACGACGCCCCAGCGCGACCGCGGCGTGGCGACCGTCCACGCGGACGACGCACCGCTCCCCGCCCGGCTCCAGCGGTTCGCGGCCGACCTGCCCTGCACTCCTGGCGAGGCCGCCACGGTCGTCGAGGCGTACACCGGCGGCCGGAGCGTCGGGGAGAGCGCCCGCGAGGCCGGCGTCGCGCCCGTCACCGCGGCGAAGGCACTCCACCTGCTCGGCGTCGACGGCGTCACCCCACTCTCACCCCAGGGCCGTGCGCTCGTCGAGGACTGGCTCTCCGCCGACCTCCCGCGGGCGGACGCGCTCGCGCTCTCGGGGGCGAGCGAGATCGAGTTCGCGCTGGCGACGTACATCGCCACGCACGACCCGCTCGACGGCGCGTCGGGCGTCGTCGAGAGCGCGCTCGCGCCCCGGGGCGACGCCATGGTCGAGAAGCGGGACCGGCTCGCCGACGCGCTCGGCGGTGGCGACGAGCTATAGCGTCCCGGCCAGGTAGCGTCTCGCGGCGTCGAGTGTCCCTTCGTCCTCGAACTCGAGCCCGAGGTCCGTCCCCAACAGCCGCTCGGCCGCGGTTGCGACGGCCGGGGCGAACCCGTCGTCGACCGGCCCGAGGACCGCCGGCATCCCCGGGACGCCGGTGACCCCGCTCTCCGGGACGGCCACGTCGGCGTCGAGCGTCGGCTCGCCGTCGACCCGGTTGGCGACCACCGCGGTCGGCGAGACCCCGACGTCGGCGAGCCGTCCCCGCGAGCGCTGGAGCGAGTCCCGACCGCGCGTCGTGTCGGGCGCGACGAGCGCGACCCGCTCGGCCGCAGTCACCGCCGCGACGGCCTGGTTCGCGGCGAGCGGCGGCGTGTCCACCAGCACGCGGTCGAAGGTCGATGCGGCATCCTCGATGCATCGCGCCAGCTCCTGTGCGGCGTCCGGCCGCTTGGCCCTGGCGAGGCGCTCGAACGGGGCGTACGCGGGACAGAGCGCGAGCCGTCCGGCGGTCTCGGCGGGGTGATCGACCAGCGCGTCCGCGAGCGCGAGGTCCCCGTCGGTCAGCAGCGCGGTGATGTCCGGGTCGAGCGGGCCGGTCGCGTACTGCGAGAGCCCCTGGGTGGCGAACGCCGCGTCGAGGACAGCCACGTCGCGGCCGGCGCTGGCGAGCGTCGCGGCTAGCTCGACGCAGAGGCGGGTAGCGCCACCACCGCCGGCGACGCCCACGACGGCCGCAGTTCCTTCCGATTCCATGATTCAAAAATTGAACCCCTATCACATAAGAATCCTCCGCCGGTCGCGGGGGCGCAGCGGACCGAGTTGACACGGTGGGACCGACCGGGTCGCCGGGAGTGTCCGCGCCTACGACTCCGCCCGGATGGCCGCCGCGAGGTCGTCCATCTCGGCGTCGGAGAGGGTGGGCCAGTCGCCGATCAGGGCGTGGATGGGGCGGCTGCCGTCGGCCGGGAACCGCGGGACGACGTGGGCGTGGACGTGCGGGACCTCCTGGCCCGCCGCCGCGCCGTTGTTGAACGCGACGGTGGTCGCGTCGGCGTCCACGGCCGCCTCGACGGCCGGCGTGAGCTGGTGGACGGCGGCGAACACGTCGGTCGCCAGGTCTGCCGGCAGGTCGCCCAGCCGCTCGTGGTGGGCCTTCGGGACGACGAGCGTGTGCCCCGGCGCGAGCGGGTTCGCGTCGAGGAACGCGAGCGTGGTCTCGTCCTCGTGGACGGTCCGACTCGGGGCGTCGCCCGCGGCGATGCGACAGAAGATGCACGTCGACATGGCCGTGAGTCGGCGCGCCAGGCTAAAAAAGCCGCCCGGAACGCGGCCAGCGAATCCGCACGGACCGGGGTGGGAACGAACCCATCTGCCCGGCTGGGGCGAGCGGAACCCGCCTGGGGCTCGCCCCCGCACATCGGGGGCAGCTTTTTCTCCCGACCTGTCGAATGTCGGTGAGAGAGCCATGCCACTCAGCTTCGAGCGGGAGACCCAGACGGCGAGCTTCTACAGCCCGCTTGCGGACTTCGAGGCGGTAGAGATCGAGGTCGAGCGTCGCACGGACCCGCTGACCGGTCGGGGGGCGCGCATCGTCCCGGAGAGCTTCCTCACGCCCGAGGAGGAGCCCGACATCGACGCGGTCGTCACCGACGCCGAGGGCTGTTTCTTCTGCCCGGAGCTGGTGGGCGACGTGACCCCGAAGTACCCCGACTGGGTGGGCTTCGAGCGCGGTCACGTCGGCGAGGCGACCTCCTTCCCGAACCTGAACCCCTACGGCGCGCACTCGAACGTCGTCGCGCTGACCGAGGACCACTTCGTCCCCATCGACGAGTTCACGGTCGACGTCTTCGCGGACGGCCTGCGCGCCGCCCTGGAGTACGTCCACGCCGTCTTCGACCACGACGACGCGGCGCGCGTGGCCTCCGTGAACATGAACTTCCTCCGCTCGGCCGGGTCGAGCATCGTCCACCCGCACGTGCAGACGCTGGTGGACGACCAGGGCACCAACGTGCAGCGCGAGCGGCTGGCGGCCAGCCGCGCCTACCGGGACGAGCACGATACCTCCTACTGGACCGACCTCGTGACCGAGGAGCGCACCGGCGACCGCTACGTGGGTTCGACAGGGACGGTGGACTGGCTCGCTCCGTTCGCGCCCAGGCACCACCGCCACCTGGTCGGGGTCGCCGCCGACCACGGCGTGCCGGACCCCGAGGACCGGACCGTCGCCGACCTCGCGACGGGCATCGTGGGCGTCCTCGGCAGCTACGCCGAGGCGGGGCTCAACAGCTTCAACTTCGCCATGCACCTGGTGCCCGACGAGCCGGCCCTGCCGCCGGTCGTCGACGTCGTCGCGCGCTCGGTGTTCGACCGGTACTACTGGAGCGACTCGCCGTTCTTCACGGTGCTCCACGACGAGGGCGTGGTGGACGTGGCCCCGGAGACGTACGCGGCCGAGGTGCGGGCGTTCTTCTAGGTTCGGCCTACTCGTTCTCGAACCCGCCGTCGACGCTGGCCTGGAAGGCGTCGCGCTCGACCGCCCGGAGCGTCACCGTGGCGGTGCCGACGCCCCGCCCGTCGCTCGTGGCCCGGCAGTCGAAGGAGAGCGTCGGCGGGTCGACGGCGGCGAGTTCGGTCCGGACCGCCACCTCGGCCCCGACGGGAACGCCCCGCCGGTGCTCGACCGACATCGACTCGCCGACGACGCCCGCGCCGGCCGGCAGGGAGCCCCGCAGAGACTCGCGGGCGCAGAACTCGAAGCGGGCGAGCATGTGCGGGGTGCCGAGCACCCGGACGGACTCGCCGAGCGCGACGTCCGTGGCCGCCGGGAGCCCCGGGGGGTCGGACTGCTCCCCGAACACCGTCGTCGTCTGGTCGGGCTCGACGGTGAACGCGACGGTCCGCGTCACGTCCCGCTCCCGGAGCGCGGCGAGCGCGGCGGGGTCCACTGGCATACCTCGGCCCACGGACGGGGGCGGCATAGAACTACTGCTCGGGCCGGCCTGGCCCCGGCGGATTCGGACGAGTCCGAGCCGGCAGGGCCCGCACGACCACCGGCCGACCCGACCGGACGGCCACCAGTCGACCCGACCGCACGACCACGACACCCGGTTCGGCCCGAGAACGCCGAACGCGAGTGACTTACAATAAGTTACATGAAATTACAAACGGTTACAAGCCCTTCCCACCGCCGCCGAATCACCCCGAAACCGTGGGATGGCGTCCCACGGCAGGGATACGTTTAATCCACTCCCGGCGAACGAACGGGTATGCCCGGCCCCGTCTTCGCCAGTGGCGACCGCGTCGCGCTCCACACCGTAGAGGAGGAGGACCTCCCCTTCCTCCAGCGGTGGCGCAACCACCCCGACGTCCGCACCCCCCTGACCGACACCGACCCGCATAACTTATATCAGTCCCGCTAGCACTTCGAGAAACACGTCTCCGACGACGGGCTGAACCTGCTCGCCTGCGTCGACCCCGCGGAGGCCGAGCCCACCGAGGAAGTCCCCGAAGACGCGACCGTCGTCCCCGTCGGCAGCGTCAACATCCCGTGGATCCGCGAGGGCCACGGGACGGGGATGTTGATGTACTGGATCGCCCCGCCCTACCAGGGCAACGGCTACGTCACCGAGGCGACCGCGCTCGCGCTCGACTGGGCGTTCGGCACGCGCGGGCTGGCGAAGGTGTGGGCGATGGTCATCGAGCCGAACGTCGCCTCCCAGCGGGTCCTGGAGAAGCTCGGCTTCGTCCGGGAGGGCGTCCACCGCAAGGAGACGCTCGTCGACGGCGAGCGGACCGACAACCTCCACTACGGCCTGCTCGCCGAGGAGTGGCTCGACCGCGAGTGACCGGGCGACGGCTCTGCGGTCGCGGCGAGCCGCGCGGTCCCTCGGCTACGGCATCGCGTCGACGATCGAGTCGGCGATGGCCGCTTCGAGGCCCGTCCGGCGGAAGCTCGTCGCCGGGTTGACGTCGACCGCGTACGGCTCGCCGTCGACGAGTATCACGTCCACGCCGACCCCGCGGGCGCCGGTGGACCGGAGGAGCCGCTGGATTCGCTCTGCAACGTCCGCTCGCACCTCGCCCCGGCCGAGGAACTCCCGGTCCCCGAAGAGCTTCGAGCGGAACTCGACGACGGCGGTGTGGACGGTCCGGCCGTCGTCGACCGCGTAGTACTTCCGGTCGACGCCGTCGGAATACAGGAGCGGCTGGTAGAAGTCGCCCGGGCCATCCAGTGCCGGCTCGTTCTCGACGTCGAAGAATGCCTTCCCGACGTACGCGCCGTCCGGTGGCTCGGTGCGGACGTCGGGGACGCGAAAGCCGGCCGCGTCCAGGGCCGCGAGCTGGGAGAGCCGGTTGACGAAGAGCATCGTCGGGACGTAGCCGTTCCACGCCGGGAGCTCGTTCCGGTGTGCGTACGCCAGCGCGCGGAGGGACTCCCACCGGACCTTCTTGTTGACGAGGAGGGCCAGGCGGTCGAGGCGTTCGGGTGGAATCGCCACCCCCGGTTCGAGAAACGCGACCTCGAACCCCCGGTCGCGGAGCCGGTCTGCGACCGGGCCGAACGTCTCGTGGTCTGGACGACAGATGATACCGATGGTCCCCCCGTGGCTCGCCATGCTCGCGTACAGTGACGGTGCCGACGCACACAAAGCTCCCCCTCACCGCCAGCGCGAAGTGGTCGGTATGACTATATACACCAATAGTTAGAATATAGATGATTTTAAACGTCGCAGCCACCGATTCCAAACCAGATACTCACACCACATGTCGACCGCCACAACTTCCCTCAACGGGCTCGACGACCGCCTGATCGAACGGTGCGAGGAGCTCCCCGCCGACCCGGCGCCCGGAAACTACGTGATCATCGACGTCCTCCACTTCTCGAACACCGTCATCGAACTCCTGGCGAACGGCGCGTCCCACGTCCACGTCACCGACGAGCGCGGCGACGAGTTCGCGTACAGGGAGGCAAACCCCACGGCGAAGATCGGCGGCGGGCGCACGCCGGCGTTCACGCCGACCCAGGGCTACGACTTCTTCAACTCCCCGAGCTACGTCCAGGGGCTCGGCCTCGACGGCGACCCGGCGAGCCTCTGGTCGTCGAACGGCGGCCGGGCACTGGTCGCCCTCCGCGACCGCGCGGGCCCGGACGTGGACGCCTACGTCGGCTCGACGATGAACGCTCTACAGCTCGGAACCCACCTCCGCGAGACCGACCGACCGACCTACCTCGTGGCGGCGGGCTCGAAAGGCGACCTGGCTATCGAGGACCTCGTCGGGGCGACGCTCATCAGCCGGTACCTCGACGGCGTCCCACCGGCCCGGACCGAACTCGAGCTGTTCCGCCGGCAGGTGCGGACGGCGAGGGGCGCAGGCTACGTCGACCGGCACCCGATCCGGCGACGTGACGTCTGCGAGTACGCGATGGACTTCAACGCCCGCGGCGTGCTCCCGACGCTGCGGGGCCGGTCCCTGATCGACCTCGCCACCGGGAGCGACCGGCTCGCGGTCGCGCAGCCGGCCGCCGACTGATGCGGGGAGTACGGAGCAGACGTCGCCGGCCCCCTCGCGGCGACGGGCGTCGAAGATATAGCGCTCCGATGCCAAGCGACCAACAGGGACCGGTCCCACCATGAACGTCGGCGCCTCGCTCGACCTGCGATTCGACGAACCGGTAGAGGAGTTCGTCCGCTTTCTGGACGACCGCGGGCTCTCGCACGTGGAGATCCGGCAGGGCTACCTCGATACGCACCCGGACGCGCCGGGCCCGGACCGGCTCGTCGAACTCGCGGACGCCTACGACGTGACCTACACCGTCCACGCCCCGCACGTCGACTGCAACCCCGGGAACATAAACGAGACCGTCAGGCGGGCGACCGCCGACCGCATCAACGAAGCCCTCGACTTCGCGGCGGCCGCCGGGGCGGGCGCGGTCGTGGTCCACGCCGGGTCGTGCCGGAAGCGGTATCCCGAGCGCGTCCGGGACCACGCCCGCTCGCAGGCGGTCCGGACTCTCCGAGAGTGCGCCACGCACGCCGCCGACGTCGGGGTGCCGCTCTGCGTCGAGAACCAGCGCGAGAAGGCGGCCGAACGTCGCCACTCCGCGACGCCCGACCGCCTCGAATCACTGCTCGACGACGTCGGCGAGGACCCCGAGTACCTCGGCGTCACGCTCGACGTGGGCCACGCCAAGGCGACCGGTGTCGACTACACCGAGTTCACAGCGCGGTTCGGCGACCGCATCGTGGTCGCCCACCTCCACGACAACGACGGCACCGGGGACCACCACGACCCGCTGCCCGAGTACGCGTCCGTCGCGGGGACCATCGGCGCCGAGTACAACGTCCTGGAGATGAAGTCTCTCGCGGACATCCGCCGGTGCGTCGACCCCTCCGCGTAGTCCGGAGTGTGCGTCGACCTCTCCGCGCGGCTCTCCGTGTCGGCGATGACGCGCCGATGGCGGGGAGGCCCGGTGCAGGAACGACTAATAGCTCGGCTGCCGTCAGTGTAGACCCAGGGTGGGAACCTCGATGACGCGGAGTCGAGCGGCAGCACGGATCGGGCTCATCTGTGATCCCGGTCACGACGTGTTCTCGGTCGTCGCGGAGACCCTCGAGCGGCGCGGGTTCCGGGTGGCGTTCTTCGAGCCGGGCCGCCGCGTGGCACCCGAGACGATAGCCGGGCTGGGACTGCTGGCCAACAAGAAGGTCGACCCCGAGTCGTTCAGGGCGCTCCGGGCGGCCGAACGCCGCGGGGTCGCGACGTGGAACGGCTACACCACGGTGCTGCTCGGCACCAGGCTGGTCGGCCTCGCGGCCCTGGAGGCCGTGGGGTTCGACGTCCCGACGACGACGTTCGAGCTACCCGACCGCGACTACGTCGCGAAGTCGCTGTTCGACTGGCACTACGAGGCCGACCCCGAGCTGAACGGACGCGGGGCGCTCTACCAGGAGTATCTCCCGACGGAGCCCATCGACTTCAAGTACTACGCGGTGGACGACGGCGACCGCGTCCACGTGCGCGTGCTCCGGTCCAGGTCCAAGCTCTACGGCGAGAAGGCGCCGCTCGGAGTCGTCGCGCCCGAGCCAGCGATCGCCGCGAAGGTCCGCCGACTGATGCGGCGGACCGACTCCCAGGCCATCGGCGTCGACGTCATCGAGTCCCGCGGCCGGTTCTACGCAGTCGACGTGAACCCGGCGATGAGCTTCCGGCACGTCGGGATGGAGGCGCTGCTCGCCGACTCCATGGCCGCGAGAGCGACCGAAGGGACGTCCGCTCCGGAGCCGCGCAAGGTGGACGGCTCCACCGTGGCGCCCGGCTTCGCATCCGACGGGGGGGCGACGTTCCGTCGGTAGCCGGCGGTCCGACGATTTCGCGGCGACGTGGGAACCTGGGCGACCGCGAGGCCGACTGCGACGCCGGCGGACCGTCAGCGGCTGCTGGCCCGCGATCGCCACACGGCGGGGGCCGCGCCGTCGAAGCGATGGCGCGAATGCTGCGAGGCAATCAGGAGTTCGTCGATCAAAGCGTGACGGCCGAAAGTTTACTCTACATCGGGAAGAACGGAGACTTGAGCGACACGAAGCTCGTCGCTCGGGACGGTGCTGGGCGCGTGCGTTGGCTCGAACAAGATCAGATCGACGGGAAGATCTGGAGTAAACATGGCACTGACCTACTGTCCGAGTACGATACGATTCAAAACAAAGAGGATGCGTGGCAGATACTTCAAAAAGCAATCAAAAACTCTGACTCTGATACGGTGGTGACAACCCCAAATCCGCCGAAAGGAGGATTACGATACTACATCAAAGTAGATGGAAACCCGGAACCGATACGCGTGGCAGTCAGCGAGAATGGGTTCATTGTAACCATGTTCCCCGATGAAAATGCAATAGGCTTGATCGACTAATGGCACTCGACGTTACACTGGTAGACCTCTATCCCGAGAACGAATACGAGGGGGTTGCGTACGAGCAACGCGTCGTCATACGACCGTCTGGAGGGAATGCGCTCGGTGCATTCGACCCCGACTTCGTCCTGGACGAGTCGTTGCTCGGTGCAGAGATTAGTGTAGAGGTCTCGCTGCTCGTCGGAGACGCGTCGCTTGAGCACGTAAAGGAAACCGAGCGGGGCATAACCCCGAACACGGGGCATCCGCGCGGGTATCATCATCACACGTATTCGGGTCGCGTGGTGGACGTGACGAGCGTGGACGAGCGACTGAACCGGGTGACGTTGGACGTCGGGTGCGGCACAGTCTACTTCTATCACCCGACCAGTGCAGACACCCAGGTACGCCCAGGCGAGTTCGTGAGAGTGACGCCAGTTCGCACCGACATCGCGGGGCGGTAACAGTGCTTGGATCTTGGGAACGCTCTTGGTAGAGGCGGGCGCACGACTCGGGGAGTACAATGGCTGTCGAGGGGCGTCTCCCCGTGACAGTACTCGGCGCAACTACCGTGACCGAGTACCAGGGCACGATGTACGAGCAAACCGTCCACGTACGGCTCCAGGACGGTAGCGAAATCGACTTCTTCGACGGGACGTGAGCCGTGGAAGACGACGTCGTGGGTAAGGACGTCGAGTTGGTCGTGTCGATTCGGCAACTGAGAAACACCGGTCACGCTGCAACCAGAGAGCAGAGTGTCCACACCGTCGCTGACCCAGTATCGAAGTGGGCGTACGAGTTCTGTGGCTCGGTGACTGCGATCGACCCGAAGAACGAGTGGTTCCGCCAGGACCCAGAGCGGTTGCTCGTCCTCGACGTCGGCGTCGGGACTGTCCTCGTCCAAGCGAAGGAGCCCTCGTGGCGCCACGTCGTGGACGGCGAACTCGGGATGGGTGACGATATCTGCGTGACGGCCGCCCGAGCGAACGTCATCGACGTATTGCCCGGGGAGTAGCCCACGAGATGGCTTCACTCTGGGCGTATAATGGAACGTTCACCACCCTGTATTTAAGTAGTGACGTCAGTAGTTAAAGAAGTGTGTTCGGATGACGAGCCTGAGAGATGGCGCGTCCGGATGGTCGCCGGGGAGACGGCTCGACCGCCCGGCGAGATTCCACTCAGAACCACGTGAGCCCGAGGATTCGCCCCGGGCGAGGAAGCGTCGCCCGGTCGGCGGTGGCGGTACTGTCGCGTATATAGCACTCCTGTTTCCTCTTAGCAACCGTTAGGTACCGGGGCTCGGTTCGAACGGTCGATGCACGGCGAGGGATTCTCCGCGGCCGTCGAGGCCCAGCACCACCGGCTCGACCGCTCGCAGTACGGGAACGTCTACGTGGTCGGCGACGTACACGGCTGTCGCGAGACGGTCGGGAAGCTCCTCGATGCGCTCGAACTCGCGGGCGACGACCTCGTGGTGTTCGTCGGCGATCTCGTCCGGCGGGGACCCGACAGCCGAGGCGTGATCGACCTCGTCCGGTCCTCGCCCAACCTGCTCTCCGTCCGGGGGAACAACGAGGAGAAGCTCGTCCGGGGACGCCGGCGGCTCCCCGAACTGACCGCCGCGGACGTCCGCTGGCTCCGCTCCCTGCCGCTCGTCGTCTCCTGGACGGGCCACGTCGTCGTCCACGGCGGCATCGACCCCCGGAAGCCGCGCGAGCGGCTCACCGTCCCGGAGCTACAGAACACCTCGTCTATCTCCGCGGACGCCAGCAGTCGACCGTACTGGTGGGAGCGCTACGACGGCCCGGACCGGGTGTTCTTCGGCCACACGGTGCTCGAGCGTCCGTACGTCGGCGATGCGGTCGTCGGGCTGGATACTGGGTGTGTCTACGGCGGCCGCCTGACGGCCTACGACTGCGGGAACGACCGCCTCGTCGCCGTCGAGCCACCGCGGACCTACCACGACCGGCCACCCGAGAAGTTCGTCTCGCCGTCGCCGGAAGCGTCCGTGACGTGACCCTGCGCCGCAGTCCACGACGCGCCGAGTTCAGTCGAGTCCGGCCCGCGCCTCGGCGCCGAGCGCCTCGACGAGCAGTTCTGAGACGTCCACGACCTCGATGTCGTCCTCGTAGTCGCCCGTCTTGCGGCCGTCCTCGTACATCGTCATGCACTGCGGGCAGGCGACGACGAACTTCTCGACGGTCGCGCCGGCGTCCGTGTCCTCCAGGGCCTCGCGCAGCCGCTCCTCGCTGGGCTTCGACTCCTCCTCTACGTCCATCCAGATGCCGCCGCCCCCGCCGCCACAGCAGAAGGAGTTCGAGCGGTTGCGCGGCATCTCCGCGAGGGTGACGCCGGTCGCGCGGACGACCTCGCGGGGGGCCTCGTACTCGCCGTTGTACCGGCCGAGGTGGCAGGGGTCGTGGTAGGTGACGGCGTAGTCGAGCTCGTCGCCACGGAGGCCGAGTGCGCCCGACCGGACCAGCTCCTCTACGACCTGGGTGTAGTGGTAGACCTCGTCGCCGCCGTCCCAGCCGAACTGCTCGTACTCGTTCTTGAAGGTGTTGTAGCTGTGCGGGTCGGTGCAGACGACGCGCTCGAACTCGCAATCCTCGAAGACCGAGACGTGGTGCTCGGCGAGCTCCTCGAAGAGGCCCTCCTCGCCCACCCGGCGTACGTCGTTGCCGGCGGTCTTCTCGTCGTCGTAGAGGATGCCGTAGGAGACGCCGGCCGCCTCGAAGATGGTGGCCAGCGAGCGGGCCACGCGCTTGTTGCGCTCGTCGAAGCTCGGGTAGTCGCCGACGTACCAGAGGTACTCGACCGGCTCCTCGCGGGCGTCCGGGACCTCGAAGTCGAGTTCGTCCGTCCAGTCGCCGCGGGTGCGCTGGGGCTCGCCGAACGAGTTGCCCTTCATGAACACGTCCATCATCGTGTCCTGGACGTTCGCGTCCATCTGCCCGGACTCGGTGAGCCGGCGGTTCATCTCGGTGAACTGCGTGACGTGCTCGATGTCGACCGGGCAGGCGTCCACGCAGGCCAGACAGGACATGCAGGACTCCATCGTCTCGGCGGCGATGACCGAGTCGCCGCCGTCCGCGACGATGGGCCGTTCGTCGGTGCGCCCCGCGTCGAGGTCCTCGCGGTACTGCTTGAGGTCGAGGATGACGTTCCGCGGGTCGAGTGGGCGGCCCGAGGCCTTCGCCGGACAGACCGACGAGCACCGGCCGCACTTGGTGCAGGCGTCGTGGTCGAGCAGCTGCTTCCACGAGAAGTCCTCGATGACGCTCGGCCCGATGTCCTCGGGGTCGGCGTCCTCGGGGACCCGGGGGAGCCGGACGCCCGCCAGGTCGTCGGAGACGACGACGTTGGCGAACGAGGAGAGCATGTGGAACGGCTTGGCGAGCGGGATGGCGGCGATGAACACGAGCGCCAGTAGCGCGTGGGACCACCAGACGACCGGGTAGGCGGCCGTCGCCTGGGCGCTCGACACGCCGGCGAGCTGGAGTGCGTCGGCGACGAACCAGCCGACGAAGCTCACCGTCTCGAAGTCGGGGAAGCCGGTGCCGAGGATGCGGACGCCCTCGAGGACGTAGCCGCCCACGCCGAGGAGGAAGAACGTCCAGATGAACAGGTCGTCCTCCAGGCCGGTGTGGCGGCCCCACAGCCGGTGGTTGCGGACCCAGTAGCGCCGGTAGAGCGCGACGCCGACGCCCACGACGAACAAAAGGCCCATCGCGTCCATCACCAGCGAGTAGGCCAGGTAGAAGTCGCCGACGAAGAAGGAGTGGCCGATTCGCCGGACCACGTCCATGTCGATGGCGAGGATGGACGTGCCGATGAACAGCGTCAGGAAGCCCCAGAGGATGAAGGCGTGCATCAGCCCGCCGACCAGGTCGCGGTCGAACTGCTGGGTGTTCGTGAGCACCGTCCGGGCCGCCGAGACGACGCGCCCGGGGAGGTCGTCGAGGCGCGCGGTCGGGTCCGCGCTGGCGCTCGCGTACCGGGCGAACCGCTGGTAGACGCCGTAGGCGAACACCAGCACGGTCACGACCGCGAGGTAGTAGAAGACCACCTCGCCCACCCCGCCGATGTGCCAGAACGTCGGGCGCGTCACCTGTGAGCCCGTCTGGAAGAGCACGTCCATGTCTAGGCTACACGCGGTCCAGCGCTCGCATAAACCTTGCCACACGCCCGCTCGGTGGCTGTCGGTTTACGGGAACAGCGGTGTCGCCGCCAGCGCCAGCGCCGCGAGCAGGACCGGGACGTCCAGCCGACCGAAACACATCCGCGGCGGGGTCGGGTTCCAGGCGAAACACCGGGCTTTGAGCGCGAGCGCGAACCGGTCGGACCGCGCGAAGGCCCGTCGCAGGCCCCCCGTCGCGACGGTCTGCATCCGCTCGGCGAGCGGGCGCTGGTCGCCGAGGCGGGCCCGCGAGGCGTCCCGCGCGCGCCGGAGGTCGGCCTGGAGCACCGGCAGGAAGCGGAGGACGAACGCCGTCCCGGCACCGAGGAACTGGCCGACGCGACCCGGGACGAGGCGCTGGACGACCGCCTGCGTCTCGGCGACGGGCGTCGTCCGGACGTACGCCGCGCTCACGACGAGGACCAGGACGACGCGGTAGGCCGCGAGCGCCGCCGCGACCGCCGCCCCCGGGTCGACCCACGGCGGGCCGAGGTGGAGCCCCTCGACGACCGGGCTGGCGGCGAGCAGGAGGAGCGCGAAGCGGTACTCCCGGAGCGCCGCCAGCGGCGAGAGCCGGGCGGCGAGGAGCACCGCCGCCACGACGCCCGTGAGGACGAGCTGCGCGCGCGGGGCCGTCCAGCCGAACGCCGCGAGGGCGAACCCGGCCTGGAAGGCGAGCTTCGACCGCGCGTCGAGGCGGTAGGCCAGCCCGTCGCCCGGCGCGTACGCGAGGGTCACGGCGAGCCTCCGTTCGAACGGTCTGTCAGCTCCCCGGCTGGCCGGTCCACCGGGCGCCGGTCGTCCCCCCCGTTCTGGTCCTGGTTGCTTCCACCGGCCGGGTCCCGCACGCCCAGGTCGGGCAGTTGCGCGCGCACCGACCCCGGCAACCCGTCGGCTTCGATTCGCCCGTCCTGCATGACGACGAGGCGGTCGGCCAGGTCGAGCAGGTCCCGGAGGTCGTGCGTGACGACGACGACGCCCGTCCCGCCCTCGTTGAGCGCGGCGAGGCGGGAGAGGACTGCGGCCCGCGCGGGGTAGTCCAGTCCGGCGAGCGGCTCGTCGAGGACGAGGTGGTCCGGCTCCATGGCGAGCGCCCCGGCGATGGCCACGCGGGCCTGCTCGCCGCCCGAGAGCGCGTCGATGCGGTCGTCGCCCCGGTCTGCCATTCGCACGGCGGCGAGCGCGGCGTCGACCCGGCGGTCTATCTCGTCGTTCGACAGGCCGAGGTTCCGCGGGCCGAACGCCACGTCCTCGGCCACGGTCGCCGCGACGAACTGGTCGCGGGGGTGCTGGAACACCATCCCGACCGCGATGCGCGCGGCGACCAGGTCGTCGGCGACGGGCGTGCCGTTGACGCGGACCGTCCCCTCGTCGGGTTCGAGGAGGCCGTCGAACTGCCTGACGAGGGTCGTCTTCCCGGAGCCGTTCGCGCCCGCGAGCACGACGAACTCGCCGTCCGGGACGGTCAGGGTGACGCCGTCGACGGCCGTGACGTCGCCGTAGCGGAAGACGAGGGCCTCGGTCTCGATCATCCGGCGGCGACGACGTCGCTCCGGACGATGGCCACCGCGGCGGCGATCTTGACCGCCTCGAACGGGACGAAGGCCGCCGCGCCAGCGACGATGGCACCGACAAAGCCGTAGGGGGTGACCAGCCAGAGCTGGACGATGCCGAAGGCGTAGATGATGGCCGTCCCGACGATCATCGCGGCGACGAGCTGCACGACGGTGGTCTCGGCGACGTTCCGGAGCGAGCCGGTCCCGTGGACGACCAGCCCGATGGCCGCGGCGGCCACCGGGTACGACCAGAGGTAGCCACCCGTCGGGCCGAGGAGGACGCCCAGCCCCGCGTTCCCGCCGGCGAAGACCGGCGCGCCCGCCGCCCCGGCGACGAGGTAGAGCGCGAGTGACGCCGCGCCCCAGACCGGGCCGAGGAAGATGCCCGCCAGGAAGACGGCGAGCACCTGGAGGGTCACCGGGACCGTCGGGGCGAGCGGGTTCGGGAACGACACGTAGGCCGACGCCCCCACGAGCGCGGCGAACAGCGCCGCGCGCGCGACGTTCTCGACTATCTCGTCGCCGACTAGCTCGATACTGTCCGTGTCCGGGCCGACCGCTGTCTGGCTCTCGTTGCCCATGGTGCTGAATGGCTGTTGTGAGGACGCCGGCAAAGCGTTCACGATGTCGGCAGCACTCCGTGCGCGGGGAGCGGACGGCGTCTTCCCTGGGTGGTTAGGCACCAGGTTTTTATATACAGGCACCGTCACTCCCGCTTCATCATGGACAAGAAGACCGAGGAACTCCGGGACATCTTCTTGCAGGTGACCGACGAGGAGACGGTCACGGAGAGCCAGGAGGAGACCCACGGCTCGCTGGCCTCCGACGAGGAGATCGACGCCCGGCTCGAGCGCATCGTCTCCGACATGCGCGAGCGCCTCGACTTCTCGA
>Ga0102959_1000100_pt1 | contig 28326 bp, 19 predicted proteins | sample SalPonF2_B_D2_MG_FD_84520 | JGI IMG/M metagenome (GOLD analysis project Ga0102959, IMG submission 84520) | Salt pond soil microbial communities from South San Francisco under conditions of wetland restoration - Salt Pond MetaG SF2_B_D2_MG ...
GGCCTGATCTACTGGATCTCGCAAGACACGATCTACCGCGCGCCCATCGACGGCTCCGGGGGGCCGGAGACCATCCTGACGGGCATGGAGCCGCTGTGCCTGGGGCTTTCGCCCGACGGGAACCGGCTGTACTTCGGCAACGGCGACAATTCGCACGACGTCTACCGCATGGATGCCGACGGCAGCAATGTGACCTACGTTACTTACGTCTACAAGCCCGTCGCCATCGCGGTCGTGCCGGAACCCGGCTCCGCCTCGGTTCTGACGCTTGCCGGGCTGGCTTTTCTGCGTCGCCGGCGGAACCGGTAGCGAAACGCGAAGACGCCGCTGACGACGAGTTCTGAGCGACGTCGAAGGGCGTCGACGATAGGCGGAAACTTGCGGCAGGGATGCACGCGAGGCGGCGTGGCCGAAACAAGTTGAGTGGAGAAGGCCGACATGAGACCTCCTTGTGCGGTGATCGAGGGCGTCACACGATCTCCTGCATTCGCTATGGGCGTGTGCGATGCTCAACGCGGTTACGGTACACGGCTGGAGCTGTGAAGGTGTTGCAGGGCCGGTGAAAAACTGCACGTCGAAAGCAGGTCGCTCGGTATGAGAGGTTCCGGGCCGAACGCCGGTAAGGAGCAGGCCACATGAAACGCTGTCCGTACTGCGACGAGGAAATCCGCGACAACGCCGTCAAAGTGCAAGCACTGCGGCTCGATGCTGACGGACGCCCTCGCCTGCGGACACGCTGGACGCTTCGCGGACGATCTACGCCGAGCAGTTGCGAGTGGGCAAGCTGCTGGCGGGCCAGTACGCGATCCTGAACGAGACGGCGAAAAACCGCCGCGAGCGCGGCAATACGTCCGCAATACGCGGCTTATCTGGACAAACGTCCGCGTCAGGAGGTGCAAGCAGGGGTGCAAGCGGACGCAACGCGGCACGTAAACGTCTATCCAATAGAACGTTAGGTACTATATCAGCCCAGTTCCCAAGCTGGACGTCGTCGGTTCGAATCCGATCGCCCGCTTTGATCAAGAGCCTGCCGCGAAGCGGTGGGCTCTTGGTCTAATTGGACCGCCTGAGAACCGACGACGCGGATTTCGCGGAGTCTTCCTGGAAGACGCAGCGAAAGACGCCCACGTCGGTTCGACGCGGAGCAAAGCGACGCGCCGCGACCGGAGGAAGCGAATCCGATCGCCCGCTTTTGACGAACCAAACGCCTCGCGTTGCCCACAAGCGACACGAGGCGTCTTTCTTGCGCAGTCTCAAAGGTTTGCGGCCCTGCCCACCTACGGCCTTGCGGCCCGCGAACACGACGATTCTGCCACGACGTGCCAGCCGTCGCCTCCCCCGGCCTGCCTTCCGTGCAAGGATTCGTACAAGCCCCCAAATCCACGTGCAAGCTTTCGTGCAAGGATTGGGGCTCGGGAGCATGCCTTTTCCTGCGCAAACCTTCTGCATCGGGATATACTCAGCCGGAACCTGTTTGCGGGAGAGATCATGAATCGATACATCTTGCTACCGTCCTTACTTCTCATTTTGGCAACTGGCTGCGACAAGGGTGGAGTGACCGATGTTGACATTCAGGTGTACAACGGATTTCTGATGCCGGCCATGGCTATCGAGGTCGCGCCCGACGTTCCTGTCAAGAAGAACAAGTTCCGATCCTGGGACGGAGGGTTTCGAGGAAAGCAGCACCTGGAAATAGCTGGCCATCCGACGGCCACTCTGATCCTTGTGCCTTCTGGACATTCCTTCGGCCTGAGCAAGCCTGATTCCATCGTCTACATCGGGCAACGGCCCGGGGCGGCAACTGCCATTGAGATCAGCACCGGGCGCTGGCAGTACCGACGAATCGACCTGGAGGAAGAATCGGCTGGCGTTGAAGACAGTACCCTTCTCAAGCAACTGGAGAGTGCTTCGTGGCAGCAAATCGGGCATTACCGCTTTGTAGCGATCCGAAGCCTGCTGTGGGCATGGGTCACGTCGTCACCAGGCGCACAGCGCGCCTCATATCGCCGGTCTGCGGGCAATAATGCCGACAGGCTCATCATTAGTCCGTCACTGGACCAGACAATCGCGACCAAGATTTACGGCACGATAGGCGACGCGAACTCACCCGAACCGCCTGCCGAATGGAATGCGCTGATCAACACTTTGCGGGAATTCTGTCCGCCTCGGGAGGCCTCTACCCAGCCCAGTCCGCAACCGAGCGAACGTCGAACTGCGTCGCAAGAGTCATGCCTCACAGATTGCGACAGCCATAGGCCTGTCGGCCGAGAACGTGGGAAGTGCATCGACCGCATCGCCCACATCCAGCAGCACCGGGTCAACGTAGATTGACATGGTCAGGTCGAGCGACGAATGTCGCATCGCAGCCATGGCCACGCGGGGCGTCACGCCCGCCTTGCTGAGGTGCGTGCCGAAGGTGTGCCGCAGGGCGTGAATATCCACGACGCGGCCGCGTTCGTCCCGCTTGGTGATGTCGGCGGCAGCCAGGTCACGGTCGAAAATCTTGATAAAGTCTCTTGGCACGGTGAACAGCTTGCTCCCGGCCGTCAGCCGCATGGGCACCGCCACGCCCGGCTCGCAAGGCCTTCTCCTGCTCGACCTCGTCGATCCCGGCCCCGTGGCCGATGTCGCCATTGAAGACATCCTTGTCGTAGTCGTTGACCATCTGCATGACCTTGTCGTCAACACGGAAGGTCCAGCCGAACCGTTCCACAGCCGGCCCGGACGGATTCAGGGCCTTCTGGAGCACGTCGTTGAGGTTGCGGCAGCCCAGCACGCCGCGCTGCATCGGCGAAAGCACCTGGATGTCGTCCATGCGGTCGAAGCCGAACTTGGCCGGGATGTGCTCGCAGACCAAGGCCCGAAGCACCTCCACGGCTCGGTCGGGATCGTCCGCCTGCACCATGTAGAAATCGGTCTCGGCGGGCGAGGCGACCTTCTCCAGCGGGCAGGTGGGCATGTGGCGGCAACGTCACCCACCTACCCGCCGAATTGGCGGCGCTTAACCTGAAGGCACATGGAGGTTCTTGGGCCGCCTATTCCTTCCGCTTGAGGTGCAGACGGATGCTTGTCTTCTCGCCGAAGTCGATGGGGATCTTCCGGGCAGCGCCGTCGGACCAGGTGACTTCCAGCGTGCATTTTCCGCCGCCGCGCACCGCGAGGTTCGCCATGGGAGGGCTGCACGAACCCACGTTCACGTTCGTGCCGATCTGCCTCAAGGCGACCACGCGGCCCTTGTCGTCGATGAGCCTCAGCTTGGCGCCGACGACACCGATGGGCCCGTCCAGCAGGACGGTCACCAGCCGCGTCTTCATCAACCTCTCTTCATAGAACTTCGGGCGCTCTTTTGTTCGATTGGCAAGCGTCTCATTGGGCATCAGCACCAACTGCCCGTTGGTCAGGCCCAGCAGGACATCCGGGGCGCCGTCGCCGTTGACGTCTCCGGAGGCCATCCCCCACGTGCCCTGGGCATGGGGCGAGGGGAACGCGTGTACATTGCGCTTTGTCGACGTCATATAGGAGCCGTACCCGCGGTTCGTATGGTACACGTTGGCTCCCGCGCGACTCGCGGTGTAGATGTCCACCCTCCCGTCGACATTCAGATCGTCGCAGAGCGTGGCGAGCTGGTTCTCAACGGGCTCGTTTTCCAGTTCATTCGTGTCGGTGACAACATCTTTCAGCCGCCCCGCATCCATCGCCAGCAGCGAAAAGCTTGCGTCCATCGGCACGACCAGGGCCATACTGTCATCATGGTACAATGGGGCCACGCATCCGGCGCCCGTCATCGCGGGTTGATCCTCGAACGTGGAGAGGTCCAGCCCCAGCCCTCCAGGGACGAACGCGCCCTTCTCGTTCTGGATCAGCAGCAGGCCGCCGATCTTCTCGGCCGCGTAGAACAGGTCGGTCCGTCCGTCGCCGTTCAGGTCGCCCGGAGCGAAGAAGCCCGTCTGGCCGGCGCCGCACTTCTCATCGGCGAGGCCCAGTTCCTTCGTGGCGTCCCGGAACGCCCCGCCGTCGTGGCCGGGGTTCAGGTATGCGTGCAGGCCGCCTTCCACCTTGGAGATAACCACGTCCGGATAGCCGTCGCCGTTGATCTCCACGAAGGCCGAACTCTTGACGGCCTCGTTCGCCCCGGCCGGCAGCCACGTGGTCTTCGAGAATTTGCCATCGGCGCCGTGGCTGTATATCACCCCGCCGGCCAGCAGGTCCGCTCGCCCGTTGGCGTTCACATCGGCGAAGGAAACGCTGGGGCTGGCCACGCCGTCCAGGCCCATCGCCTTTGTGCGGTCCTCGAACTTGAGTCCCTTGGTCTGCAGGAATAGGCGGTTGCCCTTTGTCGAGCATCCATAGGCGTCGAGTTTTCCGTCGCCATCGATGTCATAAATTGCCACACCCAGCACCGGGGCGTCGAATTTGCTGATCACGATCTCGGCGCCGAACTGGATGAATGGATCGGCAGAGAAGAACTCCTCGTCCGCCCGCATCTCCTTCATCATGTCGTAGAAGCGTTGGGTGTCGCCATTCCAGCAGCCGAAGAGGCTGCCCATCTCCTGACTGTCCAGCACCTCCACCCACGTCCACTTGCCGGGCGATTCCGGGGAGAACTCCGCGCGTTGCCATACTCCACGGCCGGTGTAGAAGAGGATCTTGGTGGCGTCTCTCTTCTTGTATTTGTGCCCCACAAACGCCACCAGCGGGAGGCCGTCCTTGACAAAGACCACCTCGTCATGAAGCTCCTTTGTGGTGGCGACCGTCACCTTCTTCGGCTCGAACTTTCCGTTGAAGACGTCCGTCACCTCAAGTGTCATGGTGCCCTTGTCTTCGTCGCGCTCCGCCACTCGACAACCGATCACGGCCTTGTACCGATCCCACAACTGCATACGCGGCTGAAAACTTGCGTCGATCAACGCGAGAGCCTCGCCGCCGGAGAAAACCAGAATCGCAATCATCATGCATGCATACTTACGCATCTTCATACTCCTTCTGTTCTGTTCGCCGGGCCGACGGCGTCGGCCCGATCCAATTAGTTCGCAAGAGGTCCGGACCGTTCGCGTTCCGTAAGCGGCGAAGCCGCTGTTGCGCCTTGCACCAGGTACTCCGGCACGACCACCGGACTCAATGTCTTCTGCGGCGCCTGGAGCTTCGCCAGCAGCATTGTCACGGCCTCTTGGCCGATGATTCCGGAGGGGACAACCACGTTGGTTTCCGGCCGACCAAGCGATCGCGTGCTCTTATCTACAAAAGAAACGACCGAAACATCCTCGGGCATTCGAAGCCCGACCAGGGCGGCCGCATGCTGGAGAGCGGCGCCGTAAGAATAGGACACGAACGCCGTTGGATGGTCAGGCTGCGACATCCACTTCATCGCCAAATTTAACTCGCCCGCACCGGCATCATTTGCGATGGGGCCGAGCAGAGAAGAAGGGAGGCCGGCTTCCCGCATCGCTGTTTCGTACCCGGCGCGACGATCTGTCTCGCTGTAATGGCGCAAGCCGGGACCGCCGGTGGAGAACTCCATGTAGGCGATGCGGCGGTGCCCCAGTTCGATCTTCCAGTCCTTAGGCTCCAGGTCCGCCAAGGCGGGAGCCGCCAGGGCGAGAACGGCCAGCATTGCGATGACTTTCGTGGACATATACTTCCCTTTCGCCTTTGCTCTCCGCTATAGTATCGGAACGCTCGCACTTTGTGGTGCCGAATATTCAACACGAGGAGCCGCCATTGGAATCGGTGAATCTTCAGGGAAATGTCTCCATGCCGTAAGTGTAAGTAAATTAAGAACTAAACGCCAAAGCCCTCTGCGTGGCAAGCCGCACAGCACACGGACCTTTTACCGTACGGCCCCCCGGAAAACGCGGGCTCTCCCACCGATGTGGAGCGGAGGATTGCGGCTCCGGGCGTCCCGGCGGATACTGGCCGGCGGCCCCCCACCACAGAGCCGCCCCTCCGGAGTCTGCTCGCAAGCGCCTGATGGGCAATCCACGAGAGGAACACAATGACAGCCAACAGGGAAGCCACATACCACTCCGCGATGCCTGCATGGAAGAGGTTGACCGTGGGTTCTTCGCACCTAGGCTCCAGCTTCGAATCCACCGAGAAGGACGTTCGGCTGGTCCGCACTGCCATGGAACTGGGCCTGCCGATCCACACCAGCCGGTGCTACAGCAACGGCCAGGCGCTCAATATCCTGAAACAGGCGTTCCGGGAGGCGCCGGCCGAAGTCCCGCCGGTGATGGCGAAGATCTACTGCTACAACGCCACCCAGATACGGCTCGACGTGGAGGAAATACTCGAACGGCTGAAACTGGACCGGCTCCCCATCGGCCAACTCGCCAAGAACGACCATCGGGCAAGGGAGATCGTCGACGACGTCCTCGCCGAGGGGCCGATGTTCGAAGCCCTGTGCGAACTGCGAGAGAGGGGAATGGTCGGGCACTGGACGTTCGAGGTGTTCCAGAAGTACACCCACGATGCGATCAAGGCGCTGTCAAACGACCTGTTCGACTCAGTTGGCCTGTACTTCAGCGCCGCCGACCGCGAGGCGGACGAAGCCACGTGGGGCCTCATCCGACAGAAGCGGCTGCCGGTGGTGGCCATCCGAGGTTTGGCGGGCGGCCTGGTCGCCCCGGCCAACGACAGCAAGGCCGGCAAGCCCGGCAAGCCGGAACGCTACGTGGAGCAGCGCGAGCAACTCGCCGGGCTGTACGAGAGATCGGGCTGCGCGTCTTGGGCGCAGTTCTCCGTCCGGTTCCTGTTCAGCCTGCCCGAGGTTCGGACGACGATCATCGCCACCGGCAGACCGGAAAGGCTCGCGGAGAACCAGCAGCTCTGCGAGCAGGCGGAACCGCTGCCGGATGACATCGTGCAGGACGTGTTGGAATGCCAGAACCGCTGGACGGCCGGGCGGACGTTCGACCCGGATTCCCCCTGGGTTTGACGGCAGGTCGCGCACGTACGAAGACTTCCCCTGCAAGAGGATACCGGCATGGGCCAGGGCTTGCATCATGGCATTGGGCACGTCGACGCGGGCGACTTCGGCTTCCGGCCGGGCGCCAACGGGCTGGATAACAGCCGGGCTCTTCAGCAGGCGCTGGATCGCGGCGGCACGGTCACCGTCCACGAGTCCGGCGTCTACGAGAAGCGGCGGGACCTCATGGTCGATGGCCTGCGCCGCATCGGCTGAGAAGTCAATAGCCAGCGGGCGAGCATGTTCGTGTGGGCGAAGGTCGCCGAAAAGCACCTCGCCGGGCCGCTACCATCCTCAGTTCCGCCGGGAGGCAAACTCATTCGTCCGTCGATGGACTTCTCCCTGAACGTTGTGGATGCCGGCGGGTAAGATCACCCGCACAAGGAACTGGTGATGGCGGAGCCGTTCAGACTAATTCCGAGCCAGGGGACAGGGCCGCAGACGCCGTGGCCTGAGAACAGACGCCCGCTGGCCGACCGGCCGGTGCTGGCGATCGTCCATGCATCGGCAGGCAAGCCGACCGTGTTGCGCTGGTCCGAGATGCCGGCCGAGGCCGGCGGCCGGCCGAGCCGGCTGCGTATTACCGTTGCCATGGATCATCGCCAGGCGCACCGAGTGAAGGTACGCTCCGGCGTCAAGGGCGAGCCACTGGGCGACATCGACATCCTCTACAGCACGGCCGGCGAGGTATTCGAACTGACGCTATCGGCCGCGCAGTCGCAGGCCGCGTTGGCGGAGGGCCTCTCGCTGTCGCTGGACGAGCCTGCTGAGCCGCTCTGGGTGTTGGCGGTGGCGGAAGCCGTCCCCCCGGCCATCCGCCCTCACCTGCTGGTTACGGACCGTGCCGAGCCGCCCGACGTGGAGACATTCTTCCGCCTGTTCTGCTCGATGGCGACGCTCCAGCCCTGCGACTGGATGGAAACCTGCGTGCTGGACGGGCTGCGAGACTGGTCGCTGGCTGGCCGGGCCGATGCGGCCGCGGCCTTGGTCGACCACCTCGACGCGTTTTTCCCCGCCACCGGACGGTTCCTTCATGAGGACACACGTGGCGAGCCCATTGACGATGAACCCACCGGCCAGGAGAACCATGGCCCGATGGCGGTGCTGGCGATGACCCGGCCGGAGCACCCGGCGCTGCGAATCACAGCCGAAGCCCTGCGCCGACAGTTCAACCCGGATGCGGGCGGTGTTGCGCAAGGGCGGATCGTGGCGGAGACCTCCTACAGCGTCGCTTACGTAATGTTGGCGATGGCGCTGCACGCCGGCGTGGAGGAGTTCGAGGACCTGGCTTTGCAGCAACTCCGCATGAACAGGCGGCGCCTGGCCGGGCCGGACGATCTCTGGCTACGCTGCGATCCGGCCGGCGGCGAGCGAACCTTCGCCAACTGGTCGCGCGGCGTGGCGTGGTATTGCCTGGGCTTGGTGAGAACCCTCCGGCTGCTGGAGCCCGACCGGCGACCAACCGACCTGCTGGACGAAGTCCGGCGAATGGCGGCATGGGTCGCGACGTGCCAGGCGCGAAGCGGTCTCTGGCCGTGCTACCTGAAGGAACCGGACGTGCTGCCGGACACGTCCGGAAGCGCAGGAATCGCCGCGGCAGTTGCATTGGGGGTGCGGTCGGGCATGCTCGATGCATCCTTCTTCGGCGTCGCCGAACGCGCGTGCAATGGGCTGCGGAAGTTCCTGACCCCGGACGGCTGGCTGACGGGTGTTTCCCAGAGCAATAAGCAGGAGACCCACGCGATGGATATACAGCGGTCGGCCTATCGCGTCATCGGGCCATGGGGCATGGGCCTGTTTGCACAGTTGCTGGCCGCGCTGGATGGTGAGGATGGGCATGGGTGAAGCCGATCGGCAGCATTCAGCGATTTTTTTTCTGAGATATTGTGCGACACTTTCCGACGGGGCGTATGTTCTAACCCGTGATTGTTATTCTGCGAGCGCTCCGATAGTGGATAGCGGACCGCTCCCGAGACAAACGCAAAATGCCCCCAGCCGGTCTGGTGGATGGAGAAGGGGTGTACTATGTCCACGAATGAGACGGAAACAAACGCCGCCTCGGCCGTACTGGAGCGTGTCCGGGCCGCATCGGAGGCGATCACCCGCGAACTGAGCAAGGTAATCATTGGTCAGCAAGCCGCTGTTCAGCAATTGCTTACGGCTGTCTTCGCCGGCGGGCACTGCCTCATCCACGGGCCGCTCGCCTCCGGCAAGACGCTGATCGTCGAGTCGTTAGCCAACGTGATGTCGCTGGATTTCCGCCGCATCCAGTTTACGCCGGACCTGATGCCGGCGGACATCAGCGGCACGGAGATCCTCGAGGAAGACCGCACATCTGGGCGGCGCGTAACCAAATTCGTGCCCGGTCCGGTGTTCTGCAACGTGTTGATGGCCGACGAGATCAACCGCACGCCCCCCAAGACGCAGGCTGCTTTGCTGGAGGTCATGCAGGAAAAGCAGGTCAGCCTGGGCGGGAAGACCAATCCGCTTCCGGCGCCATTCTACGTGCTGGCCACGCATGTAACCATTGAGCAGGAAGGCATCTATCCGCTTCCTGAGGCGCAGCAGGACCGCTTCATGTTCTCCATCGAGATGGAGAACCTAAGCGACGAGCAGACGCTGGAAGCAATTCGTCGTTCGACCCAGGGCCGCCCGGCCATGCTGGAGAAGGTGGTCGACGGGACTGACCTGCTCGCATTCCAGGCGACGATCCGCGAGGTGCGCGTGCCGGAGGAGCTGGTGAAGTACGCCGTAGCGCTGGTGGACACCAGCCGCCCCACGCGCGCCGACGCCCCGCAGTTCATACGAGACTACGTCTATTGGGGAGCGGGCCTGCGGGCCGGGCAGTATATCTCTTTGGGCGCCAAGTCGTTAGCGGCCCAGGACGGACGCGACATCGCGACATTAAGCGACGTGCAGAAAGTGCTGACGCCGGTGCTGCGGCATCGAATGGGGCTGACGTTCCGGGCGGATGTGGATGGCGTAACGGTAGAGGAAGTGATCCGGCGGTTGCTGGAAATCGTGCCGGCGCCGCGGGCGTAGGCATCGAATCAAGGAGAAGCTACGGTGGCTGAACAGTCGCTTCAGACAGAAACTACGAACGGGCCGGACGCTGTCGCCAGGCTGGGTGAGGCGAAGAATCGAATTCTGGGCGAGGTCCGGAAGGTGATCGTCGGGCAGGACCGTGTGGTGGAGGACGTGATCACCGCGATGTTCGCCGGCGGCAACTGCCTGCTGATCAGTGTGCCGGGTTTGGCCAAGACGCTGCTGATCTCAACGCTGGGCAAGGCGCTGGACCTGGAGTTCCGCCGGGTGCAGTTCACGCCGGACCTGATGCCGTCAGACATCACCGGCACGGAAGTTCTGGAGGAAGACAGAGACACCGCTCAGCGCGTCATGCGGTTCCGTCGGGGTCCGATCTTCACCAATATCCTGCTGGCCGACGAGATCAACCGGACCCCACCCAAGACGCAGGCGGCGCTGCTGGAGGCGATGCAGCAGCACCAGGTGACCGTCGGCGGTGAGACCTACCGCTTGGCCGAGCCGTTCTTCGTGCTGGCCACGCAGAACCCCGTCGAGCAGGAAGGCACGTACCCGTTGCCGGCTTTGGAGCAGGACCGGTTCATGTTCACGCTGCTCATCGACTACCTGCCCCGGGATCAGGAAGAGTTGGTCGTTTCGACCACGACGTCGCGCGAGGAGGATCTCGTATGCAAATCCCTCGACAAGGAAGACCTGATGGCGTGCCAGTCGATCGTGCATGAAGTGCCGGTCGTCGAACCGGTGCTTCGCTATGCCGTGGCTCTGGTGGCCCACAGCCGCCCAAGCCATCCGGACGCGCCGGACTTCGTGAAGGAATACGTGGCGCACGGGGCGTCGCTGCGCGGGGCCCATTTCCTGGCCCTGGGGGCCAAGGCGCGGGCCCTGCTGGACGGCCGGCCCCATGTGTCGATGGGGGACGTGCGCTCGGTGGCGCACATCGTCCTGCGCCACCGCCTGCTGACCAACTTCCGGGCCGAGTCGCAGGGCGTCAAGCCGGACATGATTGTCGACCAGTTGTTGGAACACACCCCCGCGCCCGCTTCGAGTCTTACGTAGGGTTCCGGAACAAAGGAAATCGGAAGTGGCGACCAGCCGATACCTCGATTTTGACGTACTGGCCAGCATCGACAACATGGAGCTGCTGGCCCAGACGGTCGTGGAGGGCTTTCTGCTCGGGCTGCATCGCAGTCCGTTCCGCGGCTTCTCGGTGGAGTTCGCCGAGTATCGCCAATATACCCCCGGCGACGAGGTGCGCTTCGTCGACTGGCGGGTGTACGCCCGATCCGACCGGTTCTACGTCAAGCAGTACGAGGAAGAGACCAATCTCGCGTGCCATCTGCTCGTGGACGCCAGCGCCTCGATGGGCTTCCGGGGCCCCGACAGCCCCATGAGCAAGCTGGACTACGCCAGTTCGCTGGCGGCGTGCTTGGCGTACTTCATGATGCGCCAACGAGACAGCGTCAGCCTGACGATCTTCGACTCGGAGATCCGCACCAGCATGCCGGCTCGCCAGCGGCACAGTCACCTGCAGCACATCCTGGCCGCGCTGGAGAACTGCCAGGCCGGCAACGTCACCAACGTGGCCGCCCCGATGCACGAACTGGCCGAGGGGCTCAAGCGGCGCGGCATGGTGATCCTGATCTCCGACCTGCTGGACGATCCGGCGGCCGTGCTCTCGGCCCTGCAGCACTTTCGCTTCCAGGGCCACGACGTGCTGGCGTTGCACGTCATGGACCGCGCCGAGCTGCTGCTGGACTACGACCGGATGACCGAGTTTGTTGACTCCGAGTCCGGCGAGAAGCTCCTGGTTTCTCCCGCGGCGGTGCGGGCGAGCTACATGGATGAGCTCCAGCGGTTCCTCTCCGCCTACGAGAAGGGCGCTGCCCGGGTGCGCGTGGACTACAAGCTGTTCGACACCAAGACTCCGCTGGAGCTGGCCTTGAGCGAATACCTGCACAAGAGGAGCAAACGGGCCTGATGCTAGCCGTGGCGTTCACCAATCCGCTGTACATGGTCGGCCTGGCGGGAGCGGCTCTGCCGATACTGATTCACCTGCTCACGCGGGACCGCGTTCAGCGCGTGACCTTCCCGTCGCTGCGCTTCTTCGTGCGGACGGCGCGGGCTTCGCTGGTGCGGCGGCGGTTCGAGGAGGTTCTGCTGATCGCACTGCGTTGCGCGCTCTGCGCGATGCTGGCGGTGGCCTTCGCCAATCCGCTTCTCGCCAAAAAGGATCAGGCGCAGCAGCTCGGACCAAACAGCCGATCCCGCGTGCTGCTCGTGGATCGCTCGGCCTCCGTTCGCCGGCAGCCCGTGCGGGACGCCTGGCGCGAGGCGCTGGCGTCGCTGGCGGAGTCCGTGGACCCCAAGACGCGAACGGCCGTGATCGCCTTCGATTCCGGGACCGAAGTGCTGGCCGGCTTCGACGCCTCCCCGGAGCAGGTCCGCTCGTCCCTGGAGCGGCTGGCGCCGGGCTACGGCTCGTCCGACCTAGTGGGGGCGCTCCGCAAGGCCCGCGACCTGATCGAGAAGGAACGGACGGCCACGCGCGAGATCGTGCTGCTCAGCGACCTTCCCCGACGGGGCTGGGAGCGGTACCGGGGCGACTGGCGCCTGCCGCCTGGTGTGAAGCTGACCGTGCGAGAGCTTTCCGGTGTTTCGGCCGACAACGTGCGCATCGTCGAGACCAGCCTGACGAACTCGCAGGCCGTCCAGGCCGGGGATTCCCGCTTCGGCGTGCGGGTCGTCAACGACGGCCCGGCGGAGTTGCAGGACATGAAGGTCTCGCTGATTCTCGGCGGTGAAGTGGCCGAGACGCGCGCCGTGTCCCTCCCGGCAGGCGGGGCTGCCACCGCGCGTTTCCGCCGCAAGCTCAGGGAGGGCGATAACCCCGGCGTGCTTCGCATCGGCCGCGAAGACGCCAACCCCCTGGACAATGAACGCTACTTCAACGTCGCGGTCCAGCCGCGGATACGCGTCATGATCCTGAACGGCCACCCGTCGCCCGTTGCCCGGCGGGATGCGGCGTTCTTCGTGAAGACGGCCCTGTCGGTGGGGGAGGCCGGCTGGTTTGACGTGCGCGTGCTGGATGCGGCCGACGCCGACGCGGGCGCGGTCCGGAAGGTGGACGTGGTTGTGCTGGCGGACGTGACGGCGGTCGGCGAGTCCGTCCGACGGGCGTTGGACGATGTGCTCCAGCGAGGCGGAGGGCTGCTGTTTCTGCCCGGCGCGCACGTCGACGGCGAGGCGTTCTCACGCAACTTCGGCGACCTGGCGCCCTGCGGCCTGCGGGAAGTGATCGAGCCGACCGGCACGGCCGCTCCCGCGCGCCTCGGCAAGGTCGCCACCGATCACGCGGCGCTGAAGGTCTTCGGCAAGCCCCGGCACGGCAACTTCGCGACCATCCGCTTCCACCGGTACTGGGAAGTCACTCGCAGCCAGACGGCGCGGGTTCTCGCGCGGTTCCAGGACGGGCGCCCGGCCCTGCTGGAGAAGCGGCGGGGTGACGGGGTGGCGATGATGTCCCTCACCCCCGGCGACCTGACCTGGACGGACTTTCCGCAGAGAACGCTGTTTCTGCCGTACATCCGGGAACTGGTCCGTTATTTGGGCGCCAGACGGCAGGAGCAGAGCACGCTGACGGTCGGGCAGAAGCTGCCCGACGGGAAGGTAGTCGGCCCGGACGGCAAAGAGCTGGCGGCCGGGGCGGCGGTCGCCGAGGTCCCGGGCATCTACCGGATCCGCATGCCCGAGGGCGGAGATCGCCACGTGGCGGTCAACGTGGACCCCGCCGAGTTCGACACGCGGGCGGTCCAGCCGGAAGAGATCGTCGAGGCCCTCCGACCGACGGAGGCCGAACGTCAAGAGGCCCGAGGCGCTCGCGCCGGGTTGGACCATACCGGTCTATGGATATGGATACTATTGCTGTTCTCCTGCCTGACCGTGGCGGAGTTGGCCATGGCGAATCGAACGGTTCGGCACTGATGACGCGCGACAGGATGACGGAGATGCTTCGTGACTGAATACGCACAGGTGGCGCATGAATTGGCTCGGGTTCGTCAGGCGTGGAAGCGCCGTACGAGCCTTGCCGGCCTGGTGGCATGGCTGCTGGAGACGCTGGGGCTGTTCTCGTTGGCCATGCTGGCGGATTTTCTGTTCGATCTGCACATGGTCACGCGCCTGTTGCTCTTGGGCTGTGTGGTCGTTCTCAGCGCCGCGTTCTTCGCTTGGAAGGTCGTGCGGCCCTGGCTGCGTAAGGTGTCGGACGAGGATGTCGCGCTGTTCGTCGAAACCGGCAGTCCCGGCTTCGAGGGCGCCCTGATGGCTGCGGCCGAGTTCGGCGCCAACACCGAGCAATGGCGGCAGCACCGACAGATTGTCCAGTTGATCGTCGACTCCGCGGTCGCGCGGACCCAGCGCGCCGACATCCGGTCAGGCTTAAGAGGTGTGTTCCGCAAGCTCCGGAAGTATGCGGCGGCTCTGCTGGTGCTGGTGTGCGTCTTTGTGGCGGCGAGCATACTGGCGCCGGAGCATGTTCACGAGCGGGCGATACGCGTGGCGAACCCCTTCCGCAAGAGTCCCGCCGAGTCGGGGGGGGCTCTCAACCTGGCCCGCGGCATTCCCGGCATCGGCAACGGAGTATCCCCCTTGCGCATTACGGGCCTGCTGAACGGCGGTAAGCCGCTGACTGGACCGATCGAGTGTCGACGCGGCGACCGCGTGTCGATCGAGGCCATGCTGAATCGAGACCCGGCCGGCGGCCACGAGGAAGTTCACGTGCACTTCCGCCCGGCGGACGCGGCCGGCGCCGCCCACTGGGACCATCTCCCGATGTCGTTGCTGGACAAAGTATTCGGCTACGGCGTGACCCTCACCGACGTGAACGAGGATCTGGAGTTTTACGTCTCGGCCGGGGCCGCCGAGAGCGAGCGATTCCGCATCCGGGTCTACGATCCGTTGGCGATCGATCGGTTCCGGATCGTCACGAACCATCCGGAATATCTGCAGGCCCCGCCGTCGGAGGCGGTCCGGCCAAACGCCAACGTGCGGGCGCTGGAGGCGTCTCGCATCACCCTCGATGTGCAGACCAACAACCGCCTGACCTCCGGCCGCCTGCGCTGGGAGGACGGCTCCGAGCAGCAGGGCAAGCTCGACGCCGGCGACGGCCGGACGCTGCAGGTCGCCTTCGACGTGAAGGACACGCTCGCTTTCAGCCTGGTTCTCACCGACAAGCACGGGCAGAAGCTGGAAACGGCCTCCTACATGGTCGAGGCGATGAAGGACCTGCCCCCGACACTGCGGCTGGACACCCCGCGGAGCGACGTGGCCACCTCCCCGCTGGGCGAGGTGTACATGGAAGGCCACGCCGGCGACGACATCGGCCTGGACGAGGTGAACCTCGTCTACATCAACGGGGCGGACCCGGCAAGCCTGCCCCAGCGCGTTCCGCTGAAGATGGAGACCCTCGCGCGCCGCGAGGGAGGGGGCGGCCTGCCCTCCGGCGGCGCCACCGAGGTCAAGGCGACGCAGACCATCGAACTGGAGACCTTCAAGGGCGACGACCTCAAGGTCGGGGATATGGTCAGTTGGTACCTGGAGGCGAGGGACCGTAAGGGGCAGACCGCCGTCAGCGACGTGCACTTCCTTTACGTCCGCCCCTATGAGGAATGGGCCTTCCGGGCGGTCACGCCCGGCGGGGGGGAGTTCTGGAGCCTGTCGAAGCCGACGACCTTCGCCGACCCGATCTCCAAGTGGGTCGCGGCCGCGTGGAACCTCCGTACGGAGAAGCCGGACCTGTCGCGCGAGGAGTATGAGCGCAAGTGCCGGGAACTGGGTGAGAAACTTCGACGGTCCATTAAGTACCTGGATGGAGAGGAGCCAGAATGAGCGCTCGCATCACCGGTCATGCGTTGTTGACGCTGTGCGTGCTGATCCCCTGTGCGGCGCTGGGCGCCGAGCCGCCGGCGTTCGTAGAGACCGCGGAGATGATGCAGCCGGACCCGGACATCCCGCAAAGCGTGGTGGCGGCCGGTCAGCTTCGCCGGAGTCTCGAGGCCGGGCGCGATGCCCTGCTCAACGCCGACGCGCACGCGGCGTTCGTCCACCTGAACAAGGCGCTGTATCTCAGCAAGTCCGGCGAGGTGGCGCTGAACTGGCAGATCTCGGACTACAAGATGCAGGGCGAAATCCAGCACGGCACGGCCGTCGGCGGGGTCATTCCGCCGGAGGAGGACTCGGTGCTGGCGGACATCCTGTTCCAGATCCAGCAGGCCAAGCCTCTTGCCGGCAAGAAGCTGGACCAGGATGCGCTCTTTGTGGCCGGGCAAGAAGCCATCACCACGGGCTATCAGCGAGACGTGCAGACGCGCGAGAAGGCCCAGGACATGAAGAAGCGGGGCAAGGCGCTCGAGAAGCGACAGAAGGACCTCGTCGAAGAGATCAAGACGCTCTACGTGGCGGCCGGCGGCAAGGGCGGCGGGGCGTCTTCCCCGAAGGGCGACGACTCGGCCGGCGGCAGCGACAGCCAAGTGCGTGTGGTGAACACCTCCAAGCAAGGCGGCGGGGGCGGGGGCGGGGGGGACAAGAAGCCATCCGATGGCAAACAGCCGCCCGGCCCGAAGGACAAGAACAAGTCCGGCGAGTCCGCCTCCGGCAAGGGCGGGGGCGGAGGCGACAGCCAGTCCGGCAGTTCGAAGTCCAGCGCACAGAGCGGCAGCCAAAAGGGCAGCGCTTCCGGCAAGTCCGGCAAGCAGTCGGGCAAGGGCAAGGGCGGCGGCAGCGATATGGCGGGCCAGCAGGAAGGCGTCGCCAAGGACGCGCGTGCGATGGCCAACGCCGCGAAGGACCTGGCCGGTCTGGACTCCCGGTTCGGGGGGATGTCGCGGGAACTTGGCAAGGCGGCGGAGCGGGCCTTCCTGGCCGCCGGCAAGATGCGCGCGGGCGACCAGGCCGGCGGTCTGGAAGACTCCCGCGAGGCCCTCAACCGCATGCAAAAAGCGATGGAGGGCCTGGACCCGATCATCCTGGAGCGGCTTGCGGCGAATCTTAAGGCGATGCAGTTGACCGCGCGCGAACTGCACCAGCGCCAGGGGAGCCTGCGCCGGAATACCGAGAAGCTCGCGGCCGAGGCCGGCAACATGGACGCGACCGCCCTGGAGCGCGACGCGCGACTGCACGGCGTGACTCAGGGACGGATCCACAAAGGCCTCGGCGAGTTGACCACCCAGATCAACAAGGCCGCGTCGGCCGCGTCGGAGATGAACCGCACGGCTGCCGTCGAGGCGCTGCGCTCGGCCCAGCAGAAGGCGTTGCGCGGGCCGCGCGGTGCGGATCAGAAAATGGTCAACGCGGTGGTCTACCTCGGTGAGGTGCGGATCGAACCCGCCGCGGAAGAGATGGCCGGCGCCGAGCAGGCGCTCAAGGATTTCCTGGACTCGATCACGGCCGCGGGTCTGAGCCTGACGCCGGGGTCGTCGGCGGCGATCGCCCGGGCCCAGCGCGAGGCCCAGCAGATCGGAGAAGGCCTCTCGAAGCTGGCCGGCAAGCCCTATTCGGCCACCGGAAACGGAGACGGCAAAGGGTCCGGTGAGGCCAAGGCGGGCGACGGCAAAGTCAAGGGCAAAGGGTCCGGCGAGGCCAAGGCGGGCGACGGCAAAGGCAAGGGATCCGGAGACTCGAAGTCGGGCTCCGGAAAGGGCTCGGGAAGCGAACGGGGGAATGGATCAACGCCGGAGAACAGCAGCGCCTCTTCCGGCTCGTCCGGCGGCGAAGGCCGCGGGCTGGGCCAGTTGGACGGGCCCGGCGGGCGGCTGTCCGCCACCGAGCGCGAGCGAGCGGCCGGCGAATTGGCCTTCCGCCTGCGGAACTGGGTGTGGGAGATGAAGGATATGGACCTGGCGCCGCCGGAGCGCCTCGCGGCCCTGGAAGCGCGCATCGGGGAGCAGGCCGGCCTGGAGGGGCGCCTGGACAAGGATTCGGCGGCCGCCGTCGAGATGATGGAAATGGTGGCCGAGGTTCACAAGTACCTGGCTCGTCTGCAGGAGTCTCGCACCAGCGCGGAACGGCTGAAGGCGGCCAGCCGGGAGGAGTGTCCCCCGGCCTACCGGCCGCTGGTCAGTGAGTACTTCAAGGTGCTGGCGACGCCGAGCGAAGACTGATCGCGTACGGCGAAAGGACGCATACGGCGATGGAAGCTCTGTTCAAGTTCATGTTCAAGTACCCGATCGGGGAGTACGCCCGCGGCCGGCTGGTCTGGCTGGCCTCGACGCCGGTCGAGCTGCGCCTCGTGATTCTGCTGGCGCTGGGCGCGGCGACGTGGTGGCTCTATCGCCGCGCGTCCTCGGCGGTTTCCGGGCGGCGGCGTTGGGTGCTGCTGTCCCTGCGGCTGGCGGTGCTTCTGCTGGCGGTGATCGTGCTCGGCGCCCCGGCCCTGGAGAGCGATCGCTCGGAGGCCCCGCGCTCGCAGTTTCTGCCCGTGATGGTGGACTGCTCGCGCTCGATGAGCATCCGCGACGGGAAAATCGACGAGCAGGAGTCTTCGCGCATCGCCGTGGCCAACCGCATCGCCCTCGGCCCCGGCGGGCTGGTGTCCGGCGTGGGCGACCGGACAAAGGTCATGCTCTACGAGTTCGACGAGTCGGTCCGGCGGATGTACGAACCCCGGGCCATGCAGGCCGACGGCGTGGCGACGGACCTGTTCTCCGCGCTGCGGGACGTGGAGTCCGAATCCCGGTATTTGCCCCTGATGGGTGCGGTCCTCATCACGGACGGCTGCCGCAACGAGGGCGGAGAGCCGCTCGAGGCCGCCCGGCTGCTCGCCCGTCGCGGCGTGCCGCTGTACGTGGTGGGGGTGGGCAGCCCCGAGATGCCCAGGGACTTCGAGGTCATCCAGGTGGCCGCACCGCGCCGCGTCCGACGGAACACGGAGGTGGAGCTGCGCGTCACCGTACGGCACACGGACTACACCGAGCCGTTCGACGTACAGGTGCTTCGCGGAGAATTCCCGGTGGCCCGCAAGACCGTTCGCCCGGGCGAAGAGGGGGACATCAGCGAAGTGCGGATCTCGTTCTCCCCGCTCATGAAGGGGCCGACGACCTACAAGGTTCGCATCCCGGCCGGGCCCGGCGAGAACGTGATCGACAACAACGAGCAGTCCTTTGTCCTCGACCTGTACGACGAGCGGCTGCCCGTGCTCTACATCGAGGGAAGCCCGCGTGACGAATTCCGCTTCCTGTGGCGCGCAATGCGCCGGGACAGGGAATTCCGCGTGGTGACCATGCTGCGCCTGGCGAAGGACCGGTTCATGGTGCAGGGCGCGGATGATACCGCCCGCCCCGCGCCGAACGCGCCGACGGAGAAGGAGAGCCTCAGCGGCGGATTCCCGGACACCCCCGAATTGCTGAACAGCTACGAGGCCGTGATCCTCGGAGACATCGAGGCGGACTTCTTCACGGACAAGCAGCAGAGGCTGCTCGGGGAGTTCGTCGAGCAGCGCGGCGGCGGGCTGCTGATGCTCGGCGGCGTGAACTCTTTCGGCGCTGGAGGGTACGGCAATTCGCCGGTCGGAAACCTCCTGCCGGTGGAGTTGGTGTCGGGGCCGCAGGGCTACGTTCGCGACAAGTTCAAGCCCGAGTTCTCCAGGGACGGCCTGGACCACCTCGCCATGCAGCTTGTGGACGATCCGGTGGCGAACCTCCAACTCTGGCGGCAGATGCCCGAGCTGGTCGGGCTGACGCGGGTCGGAAGACTCAAGCCGGGCGCTACACTGTTGATGAGCCACCGGCTGAACGAGCAGGACGTTCCCGTGCTGGCGGTCCATCGGGTCGGCGCCGGACGGGCGGCCGCGTTCATGTCCGGCGGATCCTGGTATTGGCAGATGTCCAGACCGGCCGAGGACAAATTTTACGAGAAGTTCTGGAAGCAGATGATCCGCTGGCTCGCGGTCGGCGCGGAAGCAAGGCTGCGCGTATCGACAGACAAAGAAATCTACTCCCGCGGCGAGCAGGTGGTCCTGCAGGCCCGCGTGGCCGACGAAGCCCTCCGGCCGGTGAACGATGCCGCCGTGATGGCCGTAGTAACGGACCCGCTGGACAACGTGAAGCGCATCCGCCTCAATCTGTCCCTCGGCGAGGACGGGCTTTACGAAGCGGCCCTGGACGCCCCGGCCGAGGGCGACCACACGGTGGTGGTCGAGATCGCCGGCAAGCGATGGGAGAACGTCCGCCCGGCGCGGACCGGCTTCCGCGTGGCGAAGCCGGTTATTGAATTCCGGAACGCCGGGCTGCGGGAAGACCTGCTCCGGCGCATGGCCGAGGCCACGGGCGGGAAGTACTTCCGCCCCGAGCAGGTCGACGAACTCGTCAGAGAAGTCTCGGCCCTGGCCGGCAAGTGGAAGGACCACCGCGCCGAGCCGATCCGTAAGCCGATCTGGGATATGCCGATCCTGTTCTTCTTGATGCTGGGCCTGCTGGCGACCGAGTGGATGATCCGCCGGAGAGGCAACCTGGCCTGATCTGTACATAGAGGAAGGTGACGAAATGCGGAAAGCACAGAAAGTCATTCACCGCGAGCACGACCTGGAGATCGGTCGGGCCGCCGAGGAACTGACGGGAGCCATTGAGCACATCCAGTTGCTGTCTCGCCGGAAGGTCCTGGCCGGCGGCGCGGCCGCGCTGGGCGGCCTGCTCTTGTCGCCCCTGGCGAACGTCACAAGAGCATCCGCCGCGTCGACCGGGGCCGAGAAGACGGTCGAGACCGGTGAGTTCATCTTCGCCCGGCTGGAGTTCGCGGTGCTGGACCACTCGCCGGACAAGTGGAACGTCGGGCCCATCGGCGACGCGATCCTCCGCAAGAAGCTCAAAGAGCTGACGAACATCAACGTCATGGATCAACCGAAGGTCGTTCGGCTTCGCGAGATCGAGGAGATGTACCGCCATCCGTTCGTCTTCATGACGTCCGAGGGGTACTTTGAGCTATCCAAGCAGGAAGAGAAGAACCTGCGGGAGTACCTGGACCGCGGCGGCTTCATTCTCGCTGACGATTGCGTGCTGTTCGGCCGCGAGGATCGCTTTTTCCAGACGTATCTGAAGCTGCTCAAGGACCTCTACCCGAACAACCCGCCGCGCGAAGTGCCTTTGGACCACGAGATCTTCCACATTTACTTCGACTTCGCGAAGGACGGATCTCCGCACATGCAGGGCGTGCGGTACGGAGACTCCAACGCGGCGGCCCTGTTCCATCCGGACACCGGCCGGATCATGACCTACGCCACCCCGGGCGACCTCCACTGCGGCTGGATGTGCCGGTACTGGGGCATGGATAAGAACCTCGCGGCGATCAAGATGGGCATCAACGTCGTGATCTACGCCCTGAGCCACTAGAGGACGAGATGAGATTCACGCGAAGCATCATCCAGGCGACGCTCCTGATGGCGGCGGTCGCCGCGCCGGCGGCCGAGGCTTTTGCGGCGGAGGAGGTCGGGCCCTCTTCGCGGCCGGCTCCCCAGTGCCACGCGTTGATCGTCGGCGGCGTGCCGGGCAGCGGGGTCTACGCGCGACGGTATCGAGACTGGATCACCCGGTTCCACAAGTACCTGACCGACGAGGCCAAGGTTCCGGCTTCGAACATCGTGGTGCTCTCGGGAGATTCCGGCTTCCGCAAGCCGTTCGTTGGGGGGGAGGCCACAAGCAAGTCGGTTTCGGTCGCGCTGGAGGGCATGGCCCGGAAGATGGGGCCGGAAGACCAGTTCATCCTGGTGCTCATCGCCCACGGCGGGGTGGTGCGAGATCCGCCCACGATCCTGCTGAAGGGGCCAGACCTCTCCGCGACCGACCTGGCGAAGCTGCTGGAGAGGATCCCCGCCTCCGATCAGGTGGTGCTGAACTTCACGTCGAGTTCCGGGATGAGCCTGCGGCATCTGGCGAGCCCGAACCGGGTGTGCGTCTCGGCCACCGCGCCGCGAGAGAGCAACGAGCCGGTGTTGGCGGAGTTCTTCCTCAAGGCCATCGAGACCGGACAGGCGGACGGCGAAGGCGCGCCGAAGGCCGGCCGGAAGGACGGCACGGTCACGTTGCTGGAAGCGTATAACTGGTCCACCTACCAGTTGGCCCAGTTCATCGGTCGTCAGAAGGCGCCCTACGAACGCCGCATGGAGGGCATCTTCCCGCGCGGAGACTGGATCGTCGAGGGGCGCGAGTCCGTGCGGCTGTTCAAGAAGCTATACCAGGGCGGGGAGAGTGAACCCGGCTCGGCCGCGCTGGCCCCCGAGAGCCGCGGAGACATCGACGATCCGGTCGTCGAACTCAAGCCGCCGGAAGGGCGGCCCACGGTCGAGAAGTGGGACGCGCGGCGGGTGCTGGGCGAGCATGCCACGCTCGAAGACTGCGGCCGGGAGGCGGGCGCCTCCGCGTTGACGCCATGGGTCCGCCCCAAGAAGAACAGCGAAGAAGACGCCGAGAAAGAAGACTACGATCCGAACGACGGGGGCTATGTGCCCCTAGCGGGCCGTCGACCGGGAGAACCCGGGCGCCTGGCCCGGCAGATCGTGCTGGGCAGGCCCGGCCGGCACAAGGAGAAGAAGCCCGCCGAGCCGGAGTCCGGTGCTCTGCTCCCGCGCGGCCGCGGTGCCGGATGGGCGCCTTCCGCGCTGATCGCCGCTTTCCTTGCGGCTGCAGAAGACGGGCGTGCGGATACGGAAGCCCTCAGTCACATGGAACTTCTGGAGGCCGGCGCGGAGGAGGCGAGGCGCCGGCTCGAGTACGCCGAACAGCACGTGCCCAAGACCAAGGCCCGCATCGAGGAGATCCGCAAGCAACTGGCGAAACTGCAAGTCGAATGCAAGGAAGCCGAGGATCGACTGGCGAAAGTGGCCCAGGAAATCGAGCGTGCGAAAGCCGCGGCCGAGAGGGCGAAGCAGGATCTGAGATCGACGGAATCGGCCCACAAGGAAGCCATCCGTGCGAAGGACAAGGCCCGAAAGCGCGTGGCGTCGAGGACCCGGCAAGTGGCGGACGCCCGCCGTCGCAAAGACGCGGCGGAGCGGGCGCTCCAGGCCGAAGGGGGCGAGAAGCCGGACCCTGAGAAGCTCAAGGAAGCCAAGGCCGCACGGGCTGCGCTCGTGGAGGCTGAGAGTGCGCACAAGGAGGCCGGAGAGGCGCTCCGCGAGGCGGAGGCAAGGTGCGAACGCGAGGAAAAGGCGCTCGTATCCGCAAAGATCGCCCAAAAGCAAGCGGACGATGCCGCACATGCGGCCGACCAGGTCCGGAGAGACGCGGAGCGGAATTTCCATCGCAAACGCCAAGATAAGGACCGTGCCGAGAGAGAACTCCGGCGACTGGAGGAGCGGCTGGAGCGGGCCTTCGAAGACCTGGCCGAAGCGCGCGCGCTGGTGGGGGTGGCCGCCCGCGCCGCCAAAGGAGATCCGGAGGTCCGACTGACGGACTGGCAGGCCCGGTGGCAGAGCGTGCCCTCCCTGAAGGGAGTCCGGCAGGTGTTCCCCCATCCGGTGTACCCGGATACCGCGGCCGTGAGCACTCCCGAAGGCCTTGTGCTCTCCACCGACGGCGGCAAAACCTGGAAGAAGTTCCCCGCCACGGCGCCGGATCGCGTCGGGGTGATTAACGACGTCGCCTTCGTCCCCGTGCGCAAGGACACGTTCTATCTGGCCAGCGAGACGAGCGGCGTGTGGCGCAGCGACGACGGCGGGCGGACCGTTCGCCAGGCCGGCGCCACAAAGACCGGCCTCGCCCATGACTGCGTCAAGGGCATCTTTCTCTATCCGGCGGACCGGAACTTCCACACTCTCTACGCGGTGCACGGCGAGCGAGCCGGCGGCATCTCCCGCAGCTACAACGAGGGCGAGCGCTGGTACGTCAGCGACAAGCAGTATCACGTCCGCGACCTGGCCTTTCAGCTCTTCCCGGACGGCAGAACCTGCGCGATCTTCCTGATAGCCGGCACGACCGAGAAGCCGGACATTATCAACCTTTATGCCCAGGTGGTTGAGCGGCTCGGCGGGCCCGTCTGGTACGAGGTTGGCCGGAGTGACGTGGTTTTGGCCGACGGGCAGAAATGCCCGTGGCGGGACGCGCCGCTGTTTTTGGCGACTCTGGACAAGGGCCTGCTGGAAATCGAGGGCGGCTGGGGCGGCGCGGCCGTCCGCACGCTACGTGAACAAGGCACGCGCTCCTGGGCGTCCGGCGGCACAAGTTGGGGCCCTCGTGCCAACGAACTGCTGTTCGCGTACGACCCGAAGCGGCTGGGGCTGATCGTTTCCGAGGATGAGTTTGATACAGAGGTCAACCTCAGCGGCGACTTGTATGTCAACGCCTATGTGCGCGACGGCGCGGTGCTTCGCGCGTCGGCCGATGGCGGGCGGTACTACGCCGTCGTCAACGGGCGGCTCTGGATCGGCGAAGTGCGAGGCCGGCAATTCGGCATTGGCGACGTGACGCCGCAGCCGCGTGTCGTGGCCTTGGCGCCGCCCGCCAAGGACGGCAACCCCCGGACCGTGGCATTGACCGCCCGCGTCGACGGCCGGCCGAAGGCCGTCTTCGCTGACCTGCGCGCCCTTGGCGGCCCGAGCCGAGCGCCCCTGTTCGACGACGGGCGGCATGGCGACGGCGCGCCAAAAGATGGCGTCTTTGGCCTTCGGTGGACTATCCCCCCGGAATTGCTGGATCGAGGGCTGCCGTTCGCGGCCTACCATGAGCGGCGCCGGTTGACGCGGTCTCACCTCGGCAAGCAGGGCCTGGTCGGCCTGGCCGTGTATGCCCAGGACGAACAAGGCTATACGGAAGGCGCCGCCGGCGTTCTGCTGGCTTTGCGCCCGGCCGAGCTGGTGATCGCCGACAAACGGGTGCATGAGGTCAAAGGAGAGGCCGGCAACCCCTGGCGCGCGAAGATGGGCCTGCCCGGCGGCGACTACGGCTTCGACATCTCCGGCTACACGGAAATCTCCTTCCGCATCCGCTCCGACAAGCCGCACTCGGCGAAGCTGGAGGTCCGGATAGGCAGTTGGAACCGCAGCGGCTACGAGGGATCGGCGTCCGCGGACCTCGGGGCGGTGGACGTGACGGAGCAGGGCTCGCGCGTGGTCGTGCCGCTGGAGAAGTTCCTCGGACAGGACGGCGATTTTATTCCCCTTGCCGCCCGCTGGGTGCACGTACACGGCCAGGCGGAGAAGGCCGCACGGTACTGGGTGACCGACCTGCGAGTCCACGGGCGTGAGAACGCCCCGAGCCGCACCCCCCGAGCCGCCATGCAGGCCCACAAAGGCAACTGATGCACGCAGTCAAGGGAGAAGCAATGCGACGGAGTATTCTCGCGGCGGCGTTCTGGACGATCGTCTCTTTGTCGGTTGCGGCCGCCGTGGCGGCCGAAGGCTCGGCTCAGCCCGCGGCCGGCGCGCAGGAGGAAGGCCCCGGCTTCCTGGACCCCGCCCGCTTCGGGAAAATACTGCCCAAGGCGCCGGGGGGTGGCCCGGCCCCGCACAAGCTGGTCGAGTCCGTGGTCGCCAACGTGACGCTGGACGGCGAGGCGGCGCTCGTCGAGCCGACGCTCTCCCTCGCGGCCGACAGCCTGGCCGACCTGTTCCAGCAGCGGAAGAAGGGGCCCATCACGCTGCTGGAGGAGTTGCCGGATGCCTGCCGGCGGCGCGAGAAGGAGCTGGCCAGCCGCGAAGGCAAGGAAATCGTCCCGGTCACGAACCACGCGAAGTGGCCTTCGCTCATGGCCCGGCTCAGCAGGATTCTCCGCAGGGACCCGCTGCTCTGGATGCTGGAAGACTGGTCCGCATCGGACAAGGATCGGGACACCGACACACTCGTTGCACTGGCCCGCAAGAAGATCCGCAGCCACAGCGGCAAGGAGCGACAGGCCGCCGCACGGATTCTCGTTCCGTTCATGGACCGCCCCGAAATCGCCCGGCTCGTGATCGACGAGGAAATCTGGTTCGTCGAGCACGGCAGCGCGGTTAACAGGGACGTGCTGGAGGCCATGTACAAGAACCTTGAAGCCCTGGACGCCGGCCAGGCCCGGCGCCTGCTGACGTACGTGCTGACGACCCCCCGCCAGCACGCCAGCCGGCCGCGGATGATCTCCGCGATCATCCTCGGCTGCATGGAAGATCGCCCGTCGCTTCCCACGCTGCTCGAACAGCTCAACCACCCGCAGGTCGACGCCGGAAGCCGGTTCGTCAAAGAGTTCCACCAGCCGCACTCGCTGCGGGAGGCGCTCTGCTTCGCCGTGGCGAAGATCGGCGACGCCTCCGCATTCGATACGCTCGTGGCGAATCTGCGCTTTCGCGGGCCGGGGCGAAAGCCGATCGACAGGGAAGACTCCGTCCGAGCCACCGCCGCGGCGGGGCTGGCGAAGATCGGCGACCCGCGGGCCGTGCTGCCGCTGTGCAATCTGCTGGCGGTGGAGACGAACGAATCCGTCGCGCGCGTGGCGAGAGAGGCCGCGGAAAAGCTCGCCGGCACAAAGCTGCTGCCGAACGTGCGCACCGGCCTGACGGTGGCCGTTCCGGACGCCCCCCAGGCCGGCCGGCCGCTCATGGTGACCGTCGACCTCCCGTCGCAACAGAACGATGAGAAGCTCCAGGGCGCTGTCCACTGGCGACCGGCCGGGGAGAAGTCATTCAGGAAAGTGCCGCTCTCCGCGAAGGACGGGGAGACCTCCGCGGAACTGGTTCCGGCGGCGGACACGAAGAAGATCGAGCTCTATGTGGAGGTCCGCCCGGCCGACGGCCCGGCCGTCCGGCTCCCGCAGGCCGGGCCGGGGGAGGCGGCGGCGGTTGTCGCGCTGGATAGCGCCAGGCCGGAACTGCCGGAGCCCCCGAAGGCCTCCGAGGCGACGAGCCATGCCGTGACGCTGCACTGGCCCGCGGCCCGGGACGATACGGAGGTCGCCGGTTACCGCGTGTATCGGGCGGCGGCCGACGCGCCGGTCCTGGAGGAGCAGAACCTCGTGGCAAGCCTGGATGCTTCTCAACGCACGTGGACGGAGGTCCCGCAGCCGGGCCGGGAATTCGTCTACGCGGTCGTGCCGGTGGACCGTTCCGGGCGGGTCGGGCCGGCCGGAAAGGTGAAGGTAAAGGTCCCTCCGGACACCGCGCCTCAAAGCCGCCTCAAGCCGCGGGTCTGCCTCCGCGAAGCGAAGGAGCTGGTGCTCCTCTGGTCCGGGTCCGTGGAGCCGGATGTCTCCGAGATCGAAATCGAACGGGCCGAAGGGGAGGGAGGCGAGTTCCGGAAAGTCCAGACCCTCGCCCGCAAGCCCGGCGAGACGGTCGACCGATGGACGGACTCGGACGTCCGGGCCGGCAAGACGTACCGCTACCGCATCCGCCTACGAGACAAGGCCGGCCGGGCCGGCGAGTACTCCCCGGAAGCAAGCGGTCGGCTGGGCCCGTACGCCCGTCGCGTGAACTGCGGCGGGCAAGAGGTCGTCGGACAGGACCGGGTTATCTGGGAGGCGGACCGCCCGGCGATCCGCTGGAGCGCCGCCTACCGCCTCGACCGGCCGGTGGAGGGCATCGGCTCCGTTCCGCCGGAGGTGTACCAGATCGAGCGATGGTCTTCGAAGGACCTGGACTACACGTTCCAGGACGTGCCGGAGGGCGAATACGAGGTCGTGCTGCACTTCGCCGAGTCGAACGATCACGTGATCCGCAAAGGCATACGCGTGTTCGACGTGCTCATCAACGGCCGCACGGCCGCCGAATCCGTGGACGTCATCGCAAACGCCGGCGGCGGACTGAAGGCATGGCGTTTCACCGCCCGCACCAGCCCGGAAGAGGGCGGAATCCGCCTCCGCCTGAAGAAGGTCCGCATGGGCCCGGCGATCAAGGCGATCGAAATCCGCCCCGCCGGCTGAAGGCGGCATAGAGAATGGCCCAATAGAAAGCCGGAGCGCTCGCAAATCTTCGATCCGAACGAATCGACAGGCCTATATTTGGCCTGCGCCGGCGGACCTGCCCCAAGCCGGCAAGCCCCATTACGCCTCGTGTCCGACCATTGCAAATCGGGACCTCCTGCGCGGGCATGGGGGGGCAACGTCGTGTTGCCGAATTACCGCAAACGCTTTTTCAGCAAGGGCTTACACTGGCCGGGCCTGCCGCCGAACTGCCGGTGCGCTCTCGGGGTGGCGGCCGAGAAAATGCCGCGGCCCAAGCCGGGCTTGCGGCCGGCAAGGGGTTCCACCGGGCACCGCGGCGGCGGGCGGCGCCCTTGCTTTCCGGGGGTTGGGAATCGCACAAAATTCCTACTTGACAATACGGAAAGGCATGATAAGATAAGTGCATCGATTCGAAGAACAATCGATACTCA
>Ga0102959_1000101_pt1 | contig 28306 bp, 22 predicted proteins | sample SalPonF2_B_D2_MG_FD_84520 | JGI IMG/M metagenome (GOLD analysis project Ga0102959, IMG submission 84520) | Salt pond soil microbial communities from South San Francisco under conditions of wetland restoration - Salt Pond MetaG SF2_B_D2_MG ...
GCATAAATTTGAAACTAAGGAAGAAGCACTTACTGCCGAACGAAAGGTCAAAAGTTGGAAAAGCAAGAAGATGATACGCCTGTTGATCGAGGGGAAGATTGATATCGAAGGTTACCTGTGAGGCAGAGCAAGCGGCTGTTATCCCGACGGCTGTCGGGACGTAGGTTCGAATCCTACCCAAACAGAACTTAGCGATAAGCTATGAAAGGATATCTCAAGTAAAGAAAGGTAGATTATCGGAATCTAAAGTTATCTCGAACTCAGGTTATATTAGAGGGCTTTGAAAAACCTCCTGCTTTGTTCGGAGGTGGTTGTACCACTGACGTTTTTAACCATAAAAACGGGAGTCCAACTCCCTTATAACAGTGTATTTATGGGTTTTGTAAAGGCCTCTATTAACAAATTACATTCACAGCAGACATTTCTTTGGATTATCTACATTAATCCAGTTCGTTTTATTGGTTAAGTCTTTTATATTAAAAGTGTTTCAAACATTAACCAGAGGGACAATAAAATAACGAGGTTTGGCTTTATGAATTATAGCATTAAAGAGCGTTATAATTGTATTGTTATCGAGTTTAGCGGGAATCTTATGGGTGGACCTGATGCGACCAAATTTAATGATAAGTTACACGAACTGATTGACAAAGGTCGCAAAGAGATCGTCGTTGATTTAAGTAGCGTAAAGTTTATGAATTCTTCGGGTTTGGGTATTTTGATAGGGGGTCTCACAACTATGCGAAATGCCGGTGGCGATCTTAGAATTGCTGGAGCTAACAAGCGAATCGAAAGTCTGCTAATGGTTACAAAATTAATAACGGTATTTGAAAGTTATCGTACCGTTGAGGAAGCTGTTGAATCTTATTCTGAGAAAGAAAAATCCGAAGAAGAATAGTTTTCTCGTCATTGTCTTTTATAAAAGGGTGGACCATCTGAGTATCCTTCCCTTTGGTATGAAAAAACTTCTTGGTGAGAAAAGCGAGTTAGCCGGTACGGGCTTGTTTGAACTAAGGTAAAGTGATATTTACCATCAATAAGATTCTCAAAGTAGTAAATCTATATTGGAGATTTCATGCTCAAATGTAAAAAAGTTAAAAATATCTACCTCTGTGCATTGTGAGGCTGTAAAGCATGAGGATGCGCTCAAAATCATTGCCTGTTTACCCCCCGTTTATTACGTTAGTAATCTTGACAGGCGGTTTAATTAATTAGTAAACGAAAGGGATATTTTTATGGATAGGAAAGATTTTTTACAGTTAGGAGCTCTTGGAAGTGCCGTGGCCGGCGTAAGTCTGCTAAGCGGATGCAATACTCGGAAAAATGGAGCGCAGGTTTCTACGAAGCCGGGACCATTCGAACTCGACGAAGTTAGCGTTGATGAACTTCAAAAGGGAATGGAGTCCGGGAAATATACATCTGAATCGATTACCCAGATGTACTTGGATCGTATTGATGAAATAGATGCAAACGGTCCCACACTCAATACAGTCATCGAGGAGAATCCGGATGCGCTGGATATTGCGCGAAAGCTCGATAAAGAGCGTGAACAAGGCAATGTTCGCGGGCCGCTGCATGGAATCCCTATCATGATTAAAGACAATATCGAAACCAGGGATAAGATGATGACGACTGCCGGTGCGCTTGCTTTGGTTGGCAATGTGGCTGACAGCGACTCATGGGTGGCTAAGAAGCTCAGAGAAGCCGGTGCGGTGATATTAGCAAAAACGAACTTGAGCGAGTGGGCCAACTTCCGTTCTACGCGGTCTTCCAGCGGATGGAGTGCTCGCGGCGGACAGACGCGAAATCCTAATGTATTGGACCGAAATCCCTGTGGTTCAAGTTCAGGGTCGGGGGCAGCTGCTTCGGCTAATTTATGTACGATTGCCATTGGAACAGAAACGAACGGCTCAGTGGTTTGTCCCTCTTCTTCGAATGGAGTAGTGGGAGTTAAGCCAACGCTCGGGCTATGGAGCCGGGCCGGAATCATACCGCTTTCGCACAGCCAGGACACCCCCGGACCTATGGCACGTACCGTTCGGGATGCGGCTATCTTGCTGGGGGCAATAACGGGCGTGGATCCCAATGATAAAGTAACCTCTCAAAGCAAGGGAAATTCATATACCGATTACACGCAATTCCTGGATGCCGATGGCTTAAAAGGGGCTCGTATTGGCGTGGCTCGCAACTTCTTTGGTTTTCATAAGGAGACTGACGATGTGATGAATAAAGCTATAGAAGCGATGAAAGATGCGGGAGCTGTTATCGTGGATCCGGCTAATTATGATCCCAAAGAAAAGATGGGCGATGCCGAATTTACAATGTTGCTTTATGAGTTTAAGAATGATTTAAATGAATATCTGAAGGGGGTAAATCCCAAGGTCAAGGTAAGTACGCTGGCAGATATTATTGAGTTTAATAAAGAGCACAAAGAGGAATCAATGCCATATTTTGGGCAGGAAATTCTGGTGATGGCCGAGAAGAAAGGTCCGCTTTCCGATCCCGAATACAAGAAGGCATTGGCTAAGGTTCGTCGTATTTCCCGTGATCAGGGAATAGATGCTACGATGCAAGAGCACAAGCTTGACGCAATTGTAGCGCCAACCGGCGGCCCGGCATGGACGACCGATGTTGTAAATGGCGATCATTCGGGAGGAGGCAGTTCATCACCAGCAGCTGAGTCCGGCTATCCGAATGTTACGGTGCCGGCTGGATATATTCACGACCTGCCGGTAGGCATTTCGTTCTTTGGGGCACCGTGGACCGAGCCAAAGCTGTTAAAATATGCTTATGCTTTTGAACAAAAAACGAAAGCTCGCAGGAAGCCGGCATTCAGACCCAGTATTGGTATGCCGACTCCAAAGACAGTTGATGTTTGATGGCTAATTAATACGACTCCTTTGTTGCCGCAAGTTTAGAAAGCTTGCGGCATTTTTTATGGGCCAAATGTTAACCTTAGATTATTGATTAAGGAGTTTCATTATTTTCTTTGGCCGCTATGCTATACCGCGCATAGGGGATTGCTTCCAGCCGCTCTTTTCTAATTTTCTTGCCCGTTGCTTGGCATACGCCGTAGGTTTTTTGTTCAATCCGGTTTAAGGCGGCATCAATTTTCTCCAGTTTTTCTTCTTCTTTTTGGATGAGTGTAAAGAGCGTTTCTTTTTCTTCCTCTTCGCTGCCGATATTACCCGAATGATGTGCCTGGGAAGAACTTTTGTCGTCGTCTGTTTTTTCCAGATCTTCTAAGGATTCTTGCAGCCGTTTTTTCTCTTTCAGAGCCGCCTTGTGCTCTTCTTTGAGCAATTTTTCAAAATGTTCTAATTCTTCATCGGAGTAGGGCGTATTACGGACGCCGGCATCTAAATTGGTCATGATTTTGATGATTTCAGATTCTAAACATGTTGGCAGTGATAAAACAGCTAAGGTGAGTGAATTGTTTCATCGGACTGCTATAAAGTGGCAAATTAAAAGAAGAGGTATCTAACCAATATAACGTAAGTTTGAAATAACTTTCGCTTGATGTAACCCAATTTCCTTTTCTTCTTGTCTATGCTGGAATCTATCCTTCCCTCGGCACAGCGGTTGGTTACTTTTGTGAACTTTCAAAACCCGAATACTATAATTTTGTCTAATACGATCTGATTTTATTGTAAATGGGATTATATCGGCAATTAAAATTATGCCTATTGGTATCACAACAGCATCACATTACTTTCGATGAACGAATGATCGATAGACCGGTGAACGATTGACGAATGCCGTGAAGCCCATACCCAGAATTGCCGGCTATCTCATCCGCATTCTGGACTTGAAGGCGAATGATTGAAAGAATATCTGCCTGTTAAATGGGAAAGCTTTGTTTACTCATCAGATGACAAACCCAGTCATCCGTCGAAGTTTAGAAATACAATTATCTCCACCGCTCTGTGCGGTTGTGTTGCTGAAGGGACGCGGAGCGCTGAGCGGCTATCAATCGCAGAGCAGCTGATAGGAGATAGTGGGAGTAGGGTAAAAGCTGCGTAGTAACCAATAGGAAATTCAAACACCCCAAAAACTACCTTGGTCCCGGCGCTCTGCGTTGGGACCTATTTTCATGCTCTGCATACCCTCCAGAAGTTACTTTTTAAAGCTTTTATTGTCTTAAAACCGGAAAGAAAGCATCTAACCCAACTCGTTCCAAACGGGGCAAAAACAAGTGCCCTCTCAAAGCCAAAGGCCGTTCGGGAGTACAATTTCCTCACACCTCTTTACTATTATCTGAGGTTGTCTAAAAAGTCTCAATAATATGTTGCAAACCTTAATATTTTAACGTGAGTTCGACATAACTTTTAAGCTCGCTAACCGATACCGAAGTTTTACACTTATTATCATAGGGAACTTAGATCCGTCACTATTTTTGAACGATCAACCCGCCGACAGTGGTCGGGACCAGTAAAACTGGAAATACCCAAAAATCGCCCTCCTGCGCTAAAGCTTCGGTAGGACAGGCCGTCTGCGAATCCCGAACCGGCTCCGACCCGCGAGCGGGACCAATTCCAAACAACTCAGGCAAGCTGTGCAAACGAAGGGGCAGGGGGATGACTTATTACCCTCTTCTAAAAAGCACATTGGGTCCACTGTGGATTAAATTCTTATCTCGAATTCACGTTATTTTAGGTTGCAGGTAAAATAGAAATGTCAATCCTCCTAACCTCCTTCTCCAAGGAGGAATTCTTAGATTATAATCTCACTCAGTATGTCATAAATACACTTTTCAATTCCCTCTTGCTTGTCGCGAGGATTCGGTGGGAGAAGAGGGATTTAGGGAGATTGATATAACCTTAATTATTAAGGCACCCATTTCCCGGTTGGACTTTTTTGACAGCCTCCCAAAAGCTCTGAAGCTCTGCTTCACTCAGGCAAACTTATTTTGGACAGTACTGAATTCACTCATATTCCTACGACCCAAAGAATGGGTTCGCTATCACCCAGATACATCGGGGCGCTAGTTTATGGGTAGGATTTATTTTTCTAAGAAATAAGCACTTTCAAGGTCCCCCTTTGGCAGCATCGGGAATGGGGCATCTGATAGAGTCCGAAGGTCGGCGACACTTCATAATATAGCTTAGGAAGCTATGCTGCTTTGACGTAGTAGTGCCTTTGGCGAGGAGGTTGATCAAATAGGTTATGTCCCTTCTTTTTCAAGGCATATAACGATTCCGATCCTGGTTAAATTCTTATCTCTAACTCATGTTAGCTGATATAGAAAAAGGGTTACTCCCGACGGGAAGCAACCCTTGTAATATTGGAAAAAAATGGAATTACACTTTACCAGTGTTTTTCCACTCTTGAATTTCCATTCGAATTTCTTGTGCTTTTTTCTTCATTGCCTGAAGAGTTTTACGAGCACGGGTTCCTGCAGCTTTATTACCCTTTTCATAGAACTTATTAATATCCGGTTCTAGCTGATCTAACAGTTCACTCATTTCATCGAATCGGCTCATTATGTAACTCCGTTTGATTAGTATTAATATTTACAAATTTCTATCGATGCAATGTATTTTAACACATCGAATGGTCGAATCTAGGTATATGGATTACTTGTGTCAAGTAAAAAACCGCCTTTTTAACATAATAGGTGGGTTTTTTACCCAATTTTGGAATATTCTGTCTGAAAACTGGGGTCAAAAACGGATTACGTAGGCATTTTAACGGATAGATATGGCCTGTTTTAAATCGGGAATTTGGTTAAAATCTCTTGCCGTTATGAGCTGTATGGGTTGATTTAGGTCCGCAAACTCTTCAGGAATTTGCTTTTCGCGGAATGATGGATCCATATCATCCCATTGTGTCTTATCAAAATCATTGGATTTGGTAAATATTTCCGATTCATCGGATTTTGAGAAAATGAAGAGGTTATCGGCATTGAGTTCGCTGTACAGAAATTGTGCGAGTTCTGCCAACTTAACCACCGCAGGTTCTCCGGTTTCAACATCATAGACCAGCGTTGAAAGCAGTAGCACTGGTTGAGGGGACAGAGACTCAAAGTAGCTGTGATCAAAATGCAGCTGATTTTGATCTTTGGTAATGAACTTTCGCTGAAAAGGATTGATGCCTATGGTCGAAACTCCTTCATCGGCAAACAGGGCCACCAACCGATTGTTCAGATCTTTGACACTTCGGACAGTGGCTTGATCACGCATCACTCCCGTTTGGATAATCCGCTCGGTATAGGCACTATCGCTGTGGATAACAATAGGGCGTATGTCGTTATTATTAAGCTGCTGAGAGAGGGACCGTGCAAGTGTCGTAAGAAAAACTCCGTTGTCTAAATGTTGATAATCTATAGCTGCAATGTAGCGCATAAACGAATTTCTTGTGATTTATTTATTTGATAGTACCGTTGAACTGAAACTGTAAGGAAGTAAATCGTTGCTGAAATAGATCGATTCGGAATGGTCGGCATGATGCAGATGGACCTGCCGGTTCGACATATGTTCTTTGATTACCTGTCGGCAAGCCCCACAGGGACTACTGAATTCTCCATCCTGGGTATGTATATGCAATTTTTTTAGCTTGGTACTGCCATAGGCCAGGGCTTTAGCAATGGCTACCCGTTCCGCACATAAGCCCATATTCCAGGCCGAACATTCGATATTTACTCCTGTGAAGAATCCTTTTTCCGTTTCTAATAAAGCCGTTACAGGAAAATTGGATTCGCCGACGATGGCATCTTCCAGTAAATCGTCTAAAATCTTTTTAATGTTAATATCATTATCCAAAATTACCTTGGCTAATGGTCGTTGCCGGAGCAATTTTTTATCCAGGGGTTTAACATCAATATCAAATTCCTTTTCCCAAAAAGGTAAGATCTCGCGATCCGGATCAGTAACAAAAATAGTTTTCGGTTCCTGTCTTTCGCTCAAACAGCAAAAAAGTGCTGATTGAGCCGCACTTATGGTTAACGGATACGAGATATTTTCTATTCTGCTGCCGGGAAAATATCGCCCTTCATTGCTGCGAACAATACTGATCGACGGTTGTTTAGAATAGGGCGTATAATTGTGTTGATAAAGCTCGTTAAAATCCATTAATCAATAATTGATGAAACTACGGCATCGGCAACTTTGGCACGAATCTGATTAATATTATGGCCATAAGAGCGATGCGGATACGTTCTGTTCGTTAAAATAATAATTGCCAAATTTCTTTTGGGATCGATCCAGTAGCTGGTTCCGGAAAAACCGAGATGTCCAAACGTTTTGTTGCTTGTTAACGATCCGGCTGTGCTGACCCCCGGACTCTTCCGATCGAAACCATAGCCGCGATTCGAGCGTTTCGACTGACGTTTGGTAAACATTGCTACTGTTGAGGGGGTAATATACTGTTTGCCAGCGTAAGATCCTTTATTTATCAACATTTGGCAATAAATCGCAAGATCATGTGCGCTCGAAAAGAGTCCCGCATGTCCGGCCACTCCATTCATATAGTATGCACGCTCATCCTGCACCTCGGCCTGCATGGTTTTCATTCGAAAAGTAGTATCGATTTCGGTAGGCGGGATGCGATCCGAAATCCACGGTCCAACCTGCTTCGGATTAAAGAAGGTATCGTGCATGCCCATCGGATAGTAAAATGTTTTTCGCACATATTTATTCAGTGGAAGGCCGGTGACTTTTTCTACGATCTTTCCCAACAGGATGAATCCCAGATCGCTATACACATACTTTTCCCCGGGATTATTGATCAGAGGTTCATGTTTTACGGCATTTACGATTTCTTTTTCTGTTTTCAGTGAATCAACATATACGCGAAAGGCCGGTAAGCCCGAATTATGGAGCAGCAAATTACGGATGGTAATCTGTCTTTTTTTGCCTTTCCTGAACTCCGGGAAAAATTTGCCAACCTTATCATCAAGGTGAAGTTTTCCTTCGTCGATAAGTTTCATTATAGCAGGAGTTGTGGCAGTCACTTTGGTGAGCGAGGCCAGATCATAGATATCGTCATTTTTAACTGGTTTAAGCTTTTTGTAGGTCTGATATCCGAATCCTTTCTGATAAGCGATTACTCCATTTTTAACGACGGCTACCACGCCGCCCGGGAATGTGGAGTCAAAAATGGCCTTGTGCATGATGTGATCCACTCTTTGAAGGGAATCGCGTGACAGGCCGACGACCTCGGGCTCGTCGTATTGCAAGGTCGTTTGGGGTAGGGTGATGCCATCGTTGAGATGATATATCCCGGGAATTTGGATCGGCAACCGGCCGCTGATTTGAGATCCTCCGAAGAGGGCCGGCACAACGCTTCGAACCTGTTCATCACTGGCCGACCATGCCATTAATTGCACATCGGTTTTCGGCAGATCCTGCACCACATACGGATTACCAAAAGCAACCAGCACCGAAGGTTTATTATGGGATAATTTCTTTAGAAAATTGAGATGATCGTTACTTATCTGAACTTTTTCTCCCGACTTCACATAGATAAACGATCCGATAATAAGGAGATCAGCTTTCTGCGCATCCTTTAGCATTTCTTCTTTTTCTTCCTGACCAGTACGCTTATCCAGCACATGTGATGTCACATTTGGATGATAATCCTTTAGCCGGGCCACCAAAGAGGAGCCTGCCGTTCCGGTCTCTTCATCCGATACCGAGACGACCATAATATGGAGATAATCAGCAGCACGGATAGGAAGAATGTCGCCTTTATTTTTGACGAGCGTTAGCGACTTTCGGCTTATCTCATTAGCAAGAAGCTGGTGTTTACGCGTATTGATCTGGCTGCTTAAAGCATCAATGTTAATCGAGGGATGTTTGAAAAGCCCATGCTCTTTTTTCCACGTCAGCAGTTTGCGTACGGATTGATTAATGCGCTGTTCTGATAAATGCCCATTTTGCACAGCCCGTTCAGTTTCATCGATAGCTGTGAGGTCATCGGGACTCAACAACATTAAATCCGCCCCGGCTTTAAGGGCCTTAATTACGGCCTCTCCGGGCGAAAAATTTGAGGTGATGCCATGCATTTCCAAGCCATCGGTAAAGACGGTGCCACCAAAATTAAGGCTGTCAATAAGGATTCTATTAAGTACGGTCGAATCCATTGTAGCCGGTAGCCCGGGCTGGTTGCTGATTTTCGGAAAAGCAATATGGGCGCTCATCATACTATTAATACCATCGTTGATGGCCGAACGGAAGGGCACCAGCTCAACAGAGTCTAGCCGTGCATAGCCGTAATGTACGATCGGAAGTTCCAGGTGAGAATCAGTATCGGTATCGCCGTGGCCCGGAAAATGTTTGCCGGTTGCAATGACGCCTTCGGACTGTACGCCATCGATAAAGCGCTTTCCATATTTGGCCACCGTATCAGGATTGCCGGAAAACGAGCGCACGTTGATTACCGGGTTTTTGGGATTGTTATTGACATCCAGTACAGGTGCAAAAATTTGCTCTACGCCCAGCGCTTTGGCTTCTTTGGCTGTAATCTTGCCAATCCAATATGCATATTCGGGATTTTGCGTTGCAGCTACACCCATTGACGGTACAAAATTCGTTGCTCCTCTAATACGCATTCCCGGGCCGTGCTCCATATCCTCCGTTATCCAGAGTGGAATTTTACTGATCTTTTGAAGCTTGTTTGTGAGTATCGTCTGCCCATATACCGTACCGCTGAAAAAAGTAATTCCGCCGATATGATAGTCTTTAACCTGATGTATAAGAGCCTGATAATCGTCACTGTCATTACTTTCGAAGTAGCCATGAGCCCGAATAAAGAATAGCTGTCCGATTTTTTCTTTGAGAGACAGGTGGGCAATCAGGGTATCGACTGTCATATTTCCATTCACAGATTGCCGCTGTTCCCGGGCAGTGGGAGGTCGGGAAAGAGAATCATATTTGGTGAGTATGCTTTTCTGTTCAATACCTTGAGACTGATTAGTCCGTGCTGTTTTGTTGCTGGTTGAACAGCCCCAAAAAGCAAAAAGCAAGAATAAGAAGGATAAAAGATAATAGCGGGGAGAAATTTTATCAGTAATGTGCATGGAAATTGAATTAAGCTGTCTTTTTACTGACCTAAACTTGGTCCTAACTTAGAGCAAAGCAGTTGCTGAGTCAATGGATTTTAATTAATCACTGCCGGGTAATAGCTTCATTGTTTTAAACTGATTTTCGTTGAAAAAAGTACTATCCTGATACAGAAATTTATACTGCCCGTTCAGCCAGCTTTCTGTCTGATCCCCATAATATTGCGAAAGCGGATTGCCGGATTGCCCGGTTGGAATGATAGAGAGGGTTTTGCTAAGATTAGAAAAATCAATAATACGCCTGATAGAAGGTCCCAAAACCATTTTGTAAGGATCATTCCAGCTGTATTCACCATTATTAATAGTCATCTCATCACCGTTAACAGGATATGGGCCCAGGCTCATCAAATTGTTGACAATTAGTTTCAAGGCTGTGGGCGCGTCAGGAGATTCGGCAGCCTTCCCGAAAAGTGCCGGTTTAAGGGTAATAGTGTGAAGCTGTTCCCAGCGCCATTCAAAGGGTTCGTTGCCATAATGCCCCTGCAAGAATTGCACAGCCTCGTGCATGCTTTCCACGACGATATCGTTTCGCGTTTCTGTGCGATCCGAGGTGTTTACATCATCAAAAAAGGCACTGCCATTTCTTAGAAACCGTTTCAGCGCTCGGGCCGATAAAGCTGGGAATTGGATAAAGTTTCCGTAAACAGCTTTGGTCATTTCATCCTGAAAGGTATTTCGTGATAACCGAAGCATAAAGGCGTCCATGATTGAAGCAGCCGTTTCCGAGGCCTCATAAGAATAATCCCAATTTTCGAGGTAGGAAATTACCGTATCGAAATTATATTTCTTGCTGTTTTTAAGCACGGGCAATATCAGATGGGTTACATCCCGGGCATAGAGCGAAATTACATCAGTTTGTATCTCTTGAAAGTTTTCCGGAGTTATGGGCTCGCTTTGGGTTAAATATTGTTTGATGCGATCATGTCGCGAATTGGGTTCCCAGTAAATTGAAATGTAATAGGGATAGTCGTCTGCCATGGGCGGATTATTGGCATTCGCTACCCAGCCGCGATCCGGATTTATTTCTTTTGGGAGTTCGTCAAACGGCACGTAGCCTTGCCAATCCTGAGCAGGCTTCCATCCTTTGCGGAGAGCCAGCGGATTACCCTTGCGGATGGGGATGTTAGCCAAAGACAGCTGGGCGATGTTGCCATCCTTATCGGCATAAATAATATTTTGTCCGGGGACTTTGAAATCCTTTGCGCCTTGCTTGAATTCATCAAACGATTGTGCCCAGTCCATTTTAAACAGTGCTTCAATTTCATTTGTTGTATCATTGCCGGTCCATTTCATCGTGATGACCCGATCCTTAATATACTTTTGATGCGGATACACATCCGATATAACCGGGCCGTGTTTAGTGGAACGGCGAGTAAATACAGTATCATCGGCATTTTTAATCTTGATGACTTCTTTCTGTTCTTGGAACTTATCGTATATCGGATCACCGGCCAGAGAATCGATGACATATTGATTGTGGTTTTGGGGATTTACGGCTTCCTGGAAGAAATCGGTATCATCCAGCATGATATTAGTCATAGACCAAGCCAGCTGATCATTTTGTCCCAGAACAACAATGGGGGCTCCGGCCAGTGTTGCCCCGGCCAGGTTTTTCCCATTTACATGCAGGTGAACTTCATACCATTTACCGGGCATATCGAGTCCGAGATGTGGATCTCCGGCTAATAAGGGTGCTTCGGTCGATGACTTCCGGGCACTGATCGCCCAGGCATTACTACCGACATGTGAGCCCTGAGTTCCCAAAAGTTTTCTGAGTTGTTCATTTTTTTGCAATACCGGCATTATTGCTTCGGCCCAGGATTTGGATAGGCTATCCGCCTTCATCCGGGGGATAAATCGGCTGTCGGGAAGGAGCTGATTAAATTTTTTCGCCGGCAAGTGTTCTGCCAGGTAGTTGTAGGTAAGTTCTGATTTCCAGGCAAGATTCAGCTCCCAGGCCATAAGTCGCGCAAGGGCGATCGAATGGGTGACCGTCCAGGGGATAGGTTTCATATCCGCAAGTGTAAATTGCATGGGCAGGCTTTTGGGATGCTCTTTCACATAGGCATTAACGCCATCGGCATAAGCCTGCAGTTTATTCCTCGTAGAATCCGATAATTGTTTTTCGATTTTCTTTGCCGTCTGCCAAAACCCCAATGTGCGCTGTAATTTGTCATAGGGCAGCAAATCCTTTCCCAGAAATTCTGCAAACCGTCCTTGGGCTGCCATTTGAGAGATGGTCATCTGCCAGAGCCGATCTTGGGCATGTACATATCCCAGGGCATAATAAAGATCGTGCTTATCGTTGGCATAAATGTGTGGGACGCCGTGGGTATCCCAGTGAATATCTACTTCCTGGTGTAACTGGGGTTCTGTCAAATTCGACTCGTAATCCGGCAGAGGACGATAGAACGTCCAGTAGATGGCTAAAGCCGCAATACCGGTGATTAGAATAACAAAAAATATCAGATTCCGAAGGAATGTTCTCATAGGGGATTCATTGTTTTTGTATCAATCAGGAAAGTACCAAACTTAGCAATTAATAAATAGAATGACAGAGCATTGATAATGCCAAATAAATTCGATACTCTCTGAATAAAATTGTCAAGATAAAATCCCAATAAAATTTAAAAGACTATGGATATAAAAAAAGTTGCAGTCATCGGCGGCGGTACAATGGGAAATGGAATTTGCCATGTATTTGCTATGAATGGAATCCCTGTTCATTTGGTTGAGACGAATCAAGAGCTGGCAGATAAGGCGTTAAAGACCATCGAAAAGAATCTGGACCGGATGGTCAAAAAAGAGAAAATTGATTCCGCTCAGAAGGTCCAGACCCTGGAGAACATCGAAACTTTTACAAATATTATTGAAGCAGTTAAAGATGCGGATCTGGTAGTAGAAGCCGTACCCGAAAATTTTGAGCTTAAGAAAAAAATATTTTCGGAGGTGGATAAAGCAGTATCCGACGATACGCTTTTGGCTTCCAATACCTCTTCCATTTCGATCACCAAGCTGGCGGCTACCACCACTCATCCCGATCAATTTATTGGAATGCACTTTTTCAATCCCGTTCCAATGATGAAGTTGGTGGAAGTAGTCAAAGGCTTTGAAACAAGTCAGGAGACGGTAAATACGATTGAAGAGACAGCACGCCTATTGGATAAAACGCCCGTACCGGTAGCCGATTATCCCGGTTTTGTCTCTAATCGCGTATTAATGCCTATGATTAACGAGGCTATCTATTGTGTTCATGAAGGTGTGGCTGAGCCCGAAAATGTTGATTCGGTAATGAAGCTGGGAATGGCACATCCGATGGGTCCGCTTCGTTTGGCCGATTTTATTGGTTTGGATGTATGCCTGGATATATTGAACGTCCTGTACGAAGGTTTTAAAGATCCCAAATACCGTCCCTGCCCGCTTTTGGTGAAAATGGTTGATGCCGGCAAGCTGGGCGATAAAACCGGCGAAGGATTCTATAAACATGGTTAATCAATAGAATTCCCCGATGCTTTGCGTCGGGTCCAAAAAATATGTCATTCCGAACCAATGTGCTGAGCTAGACTCAGTATCTCTTTCGGAATCTAAATAACAGAATTTCGGGTTTTGACCTTCAGGTCAAAATAGAACCAGTAAAATACTCCGCAGGCGTGCCTCGGAGGTTGTTGGTTCTAAGGAATTCTTTATTTGGCAGGTAATGGAAAACAGTTAACGGTTCAGCGCGTCACATAATTTTGTAGTTTAATATTTTAGATCATCATGGAACCTAAGTTATTTCTACAAAATATATTTAAGAAGGCGCTGGACCGTTGTTCTCCGTCGGTGGTAGTCTCGGAATCTGTTAGTATTGACCAGGAAGGCAATTTGCAGCTTCGAAATCAACAGTTTGCGGCAGGCATACCTGTTTATGTACTAGCAGTGGGTAAAGCTGCGATTCCCATGTTTGGAGCTATAAATACCATCCTGGGCGACCGCATTACTTCGAGCCTGGTAATTACGCCCAACTGGCAAAAAGCCAGCGATTGTCCCGCCGATGATGTGATCGTTAGTTCCCATCCTTCGCCTGATGAGCGGAGTGTAGAAGCCGGTCGAACAACGACTCGTTTTTTGGAAAACATTCCTGAAGAATCTCTCATAATTGCATTGATATCTGGAGGTACTTCATCTTCACTTTGCTTGCCACCCGAATCTATTCCCGTGGATGATCTGAATCGTACTTTTGATTTGTTAAATGGATCGGGAGCAACGATCCGGGATATAAACACGGTTCGAAAGCATTGTTCAAAACTCAAAGGGGGACAGCTGCTTTCGTATTTGGATCCAAAGGTATCGTTAGTTGATTTGGTCATCTCGGATGTGCCCAATGATGATCTTTCGATCATTGGCAGCGGGCCTACGACCCCAGATAGTTCAACTTTTCAGGATGCCTATCATATTTTACTTGAGTATGAGCTGTGGGAGCGCATTCCTGACTCCATCCGGGCCCATGTCGAAAAGGGACTTACCGGTGAAGTGCCGGAAACGGTAAAACCGGGCAGGGATCCGATCAAATCACATCAATCTTATATAATCAGCTCGGCGCATGATTTAGCAGAAACGGCTGGAGATCTGGCAGAGAATAAATGCCAAAGCTATGTAGCAGAAGAGGCTTATAACGAAGATGTAAAAGATGTGGCAGCTATGATATCAAACCGGATTGATGAACTTCAGGATAAGTCTCTAAAGCCGTTATTATTGATCTTTTATGGCGAAAGTACGGTAAATGTGGCTGGCGATGGTAAAGGGGGACGCAATCAGGAACTGGCGCTGTTAGGTGCTTTAAAAATAGCCGGAAAAGAAAACGTCACTTGGTTAAGTGCCGGGACTGATGGCGTGGATGGCCCTACAGATGCAGCCGGCGCCATTGTCGATGAGAAGACAATAAGTCGGGCGCGCGAAAAAGAAATCGATCCCGAAACATATCTCGAAAATAATGACTCCTATCATTTTCACGAGCAAATGGGCACCCTGTTTAAAACAGGTCCTACCGGCAATAATTTGATGGACGTAGTATTGGTTTTGATCGACTAATTTAAGGGGTGGCTCCTGATATTTTAAATGATCTTATCACCAAAAGAATTGCCGGCCTACACAATTTGGTTTATCTTCATGAGTTATTTATTCTCCGTCTGATTTAAAAATTAGTTTTTAGGAATCAACTATGATATGGCAGAATAGTGCATACCTGTGGTTTTTGTTGATTATTCCCGTTTTGGTGGCCGCCAGTTGGTGGTACAACAAACAGCTGGATGAAAAACGTAAATCATTTTTTGGGTCCGAACTTTTTGAAAGATTGCGTTCCGGCTTCTGGCCACTCGGAAGTCGGATCCGAAATATCAGTATTTATGCTGGAATTGCTTTGCTGATTATAGCTGCGGCGGGTCCTAAAATTGGGACAGAAGTCCGCGAAGTGAAGCGTAAGGGCGTTGATCTATTGGTTGCGTTGGATCTTTCGGCCAGCATGAAATCAGAAGATGTTAAACCAAGCAGGCTCGAAAAAGCCAAGTATGAGATTTCACGACTTATTGATCGATTGAAAGGCGACCGAGTGGGACTGGTTGTTTTTTCCGGTGAAGCTTATTTACAATCACCTATGACGCTTGATTATTCGGCACTGCGGATGTTTTTGAATGTTGCTGATACTGATCAAATGCCTTCATCTACGACTGATTTTAGTGCTGCTATGAAAACGGCCGCTAAAGCTTTTAAGTCTATTGACGATAAGGATAAAACGAAAGCGGCTAAGGTAGTACTTATTATTTCTGATGGAGAAAATCACGGAGGAGATTATGGGGAGGCTCTAAACCAATTAAAGAAAGAAAATGCCTCGGTCTATACATTGGGCATTGGAACCCGGTCGGGCGGAACGATTCCTGTTTATAATAAATCCGGCTCTCTCAAAGGGTATAAGCGGGATGAAAACGGAAAGGTTATTACCACTAAGTTAGAGTCAAAAACACTGCGTGAGATTGCTGATAAAGGAAATGGAAAATATTATGAGATCCGTAGCGGTAGTTCCGGCATAGATGCCTTTTTAGGACGCCTTGACGAGCTGCAACAAGGAGAGTTTGCCAACCAGGAATACGCTGATTTCAAAAATCAATACCAGTGGCTGACGGGCTTTGGTCTTCTTTTTGTATTACTTGGCATGATATTTCCGGATTTTAAACTGCAAGAGAGTATAAGGAGTAAGTAAAACCTATAGAATTATTACCTTTTAGAGGTCTTTGAAAAACCAGGAATTTTGCTCAAGATCAAAGCTTGAGTGAATTCGAAACCGGAGCTATTACGTATAAGTGAGGATTTCAAATTCACGAAAATGCAGAGATTGATCAATAAGATCGGTTTTCCAAAGATCTCTTTCAAAGAGTTGATTTATATGAATTGGGAAAGGAAATCCCAAGATAGTTGAATCAACATGGAGATTGGACAGGAATTTAACAGATTATTTTAGAAATTAAGAAGGATGATAAAGCTTTTTATTACTGATATTGACGGCTGCTTGACGGTTCCGTTTGAAACACCTGATTGGGAATCACTTTCTAAAATCCGCCGGTTAAATGAACAGAGCCGGCATGATATTGCTGTACCTTCGCTATCAATCTGTTCAGGACGTCCTTTTTCGTATGTTGAGGCGGTAACCCAGTGGCTGGGGATAGATAATCCAACGATTTTCGAAAGTGCCGGTGTCTATGATATTTCTACCAATAAACTGGATTTTTTGCCAGCTTTTGATGAGCAGGCAGAGCACCAGGTTAAAGAGCTCAGGCAATGGATGGAGGATGAACTGGTGCCCCGGTATCCAGGCTTGATCACCGAATTCACTAAACGTATGGATGCAGGTGTTATCCATATCGAAAAAGAAGTGATTGAAGAAATTTATCCTACGATAAAAACCTATGTAGCTGAGAATTATCCACGGTTTGAAGTGCACAATACCGATATTTCGGTGAATGTGGTATTAGCTAATAACAACAAGCGAAATGGTATTCTGGAGTTGTGCGAACTGCTGGATCTTAATCCTGACCAGGTTGCTTATATCGGAGATAGCAGTGGCGATATTCCGGGTTTAGAAATTGTCGGATATCCATTTGCGCCTTTAAATGCTGCGGATACTGTTAAAGAATATGCAGAAGTACTTGATGCAAAGGCTACCGATGCTGTGTTGATGGCTTATCGAAAAGTTATAGAAACCAATAGGAAAATATTGGCAGAGGCAAGGTAGGCTGGTCTTCTCGGGCTGATATGATACTATTAAACATGCCAAGTTTTGAAAACTTGGCATGTTTTCTTTTAAGGGTTATAAAAATCATGTTTGCTAATGCTTTGAAGGTCAGGACTGGCGGTAGGATAGGAGTGATAGTAAGGCACTATTCTTATGAAGAGGTAAGTGCTATTTACTTTCAATGACGTCTTTTTTCTTCTTTTTAAGTAGTTTAAAATATTGCTCAATCAATCGCTGGTAATCTTCTGTGAATTTGGTACGGTCGGGATCATTGAGCATGTTCCGGATTCGTTGCTGAAGCTCTTCCAGGGTCATATCAGGCGGAACCGATTGCGGCTGGTCTTTGGCAGTCGTTGCCTTCCGTTTGTCTTCTTTGCCGCGCTGTTGCATTGCTTTCTCGGAACTTAACATGCGAGAAAGAATATTCTGTTGGCGCTCAACCAACGTACGGTCCAACTGTCCACCACGCAGATCATTAATGGCATCTTCCATTTGCTTAGACATGCGTTCAAGTTGAGATAGTACTTTGTCGCCCGACTCAAGTTCTCCGTTGCGTTGCATCCGGCGTAATTGTTTGCGGATATTATTCTGCTGTTTTGCCAGCTGATTCAGCCGCTTCATATGGTCTTGACTCAAACGATTGCCTTGAATATCGTTAATAAGTTTTTGAATCTGCTTATTAAGCATCTGTTGTTGCCCAGACATTTTTCGCATGTTTTCGATCATCTGCTGCATACTCATGGCACCGGATCCGCTTCCTTGTTGATTCTGCAACTGGTCAAGAAGAGAGGCAATCATTGTAGATAATTGATTAATGCCACCGAGCGACTGCCGCTGGGCATAAGTAGCATTCGACTGGTCGCGTTCCGCCAGTTGATCAACGGCGCGGTCCAAATGTCCTTCGACTTCAACTTTCTTCTTGTTGATTTGATTTGAAAAGCTGGGGATCTCCGAAGATACCTGGAAAAGAGAATCCGACAACATAGAAAACTGTTGCGAAATATTTCGTTCTTTGCGAGCCTTTTCAACGAAAGCCTGGGAGTGTGACGGTAGATTTACGGTTTCTTTAGTTAGTTCTTCCTGGTTATCAGAGAGATTAATCAACGAATATAAAATATATTCGAGCGCCGCCTTATTCACCTGGATTTGTTGCTGGTTCAACTGTTGTTTGGAATCCCGCATCTGCTGAGCCATTTGCTGCATCTGCTTCTGGATCTTCCGTTGCTGTTGTTTTGTCTGTTCGTCGGACCTTGGTGACTGCAACTGATTTTTCAGCTGCTCCATATTGTCTTTAAGCTCATCATTTACCTGATCCATTTGTTGCCGGGAATTTTGCTGGAGCTTTTGTACCTGGTCCTTGGTCTTCTCCGGTGCGTTTCTATCCAGTTCCTGAAGCTGTTTTTGAACGTTTTGTAAGTCTTTTCGAACGGCTTGTTGCTGCTCCAGATCGTTTTCCGGTGATTGTTTCGACTCACTGATTTTCTGTTCCTGCTTCGATAGCTCTTCAAGCGATTTAGCCATCTTTTCAAGATCGCTATTCAGTTTCAGTGACTTGAAAAGCTCCATGGTTCGCTTGATACGTTCTTTATACTGTTCCTCATTGAATTCATAATTTTCCAGAGCTTTCCGCATTTGATCGGGACTCATTTCGCCCAGCTTCTTTTGCAGTTCCTCGAGCGCCTTGGCCAGTTCAGGATCATTAATCTCCTTCATAAGCTTTTGAAGCTCATCATAAGCTTTTAATGTTTCCGGTGACAAAGACTTATTTTTCCCAATCTCTTTACGGATCTTTTCAAATTTCTTATTGAGCTCCTGGACTTTCTTCTCTACCTCTTTCCGTTTCTCATCAACCTTTTTTAACTGTTGTTTTTGTTCCCAATCTCCCTCCGGATTGCGACGCAATTGGTTTTTGAATTTATCGTATTCCTGCTGCATCTGTTCAAAAGAGTCAGACACATTTTTTAGGGATTTGGTCACATCCTTTTCCTGGTTGTCCAGTTCATCCATATATTTCGTCATCGACGGAAAAGAAATCTGTAGTCTTTGCGAACGTCCTACTTTGCTACCCTTATAAGCATCGTTATCTCTGACCTCGATCCAATAGGTAATAACATCGCGTGGTTTGGGATTCAGCTTGGGCAGTTTCCAATCGTAATGTTGTTCGACATTCATTTCCGGTCGTGAAAGTGGAATAGATCCTTTTTCCGGGTGATCCACAAAAGCTCGATGCAGTTTATAGTGTAAAGAAGCGCGGCTAAGCCCAAAATCGTCACCCGCTTTATAGACTAAGTCCAGCTTCTCTGGGGTTTTCATTTGTAAATTGTCCTCAGGATTAACCAGGTTAACGAAAGGCCGTTGATCTTCTTTCGGTTCGATCACAAAGCGGAATTTATTTTTATTAGAAAGTCCGGCACTGTCTGACATTTGGAAAGAGGCAGTATCAATAGCTGTGACGCTCCAACTGGCTTGAAAATTGTTCTTGGCCTCAGAAGAACGAGAGAGGGCAGTGGTATCTCCCGGGGCCGTCCGGAACAAGGTAATCTTTTTAACAGGCTTGTTTGTTTGGGCGCTTATTCGTATTTGTGATCCGGGATAGGTTGAAAGCTGTGAAAAAGGGTAGGTGTATTTAGTTGAATCCAAGCCGGTATATGTAGGAGGTATAACCTGTACCGTCAGCTGTTCCAGTCTGGGCCGAAGTTGAACCGTAATCCGGTGTTTCTTGCTCTTAAAACCATCCATAGTAAAATAATAGCTACCGTTGATAGTCAGTGATATGGAAGAAAAGGTCGCCTGTTGATCTTTTACGGAAACAGCATCACGGCTTCGAAATTCTTTTTCGATATCGGTTTTAAAAGCAAGCGATACCTGTTCAGGGAGATTGTTTTTGAACTGAATCTTCGGAGTAAATGATTCGCCCTGCTCGAGCGTCACCGTACCGGGTTCTACTATATAGTTGTAAGGATTGGGAGGCGAATAACTGATCCACGGATGGGCCAGTCGATTCATGGCTGATGGCTGGAATGCTGTAAATCCCGTAAGGAGCAATAAGCTAAGAATAGTTCCTAAAAGGCCGTTGCGATAGTAAACGTGGACGGGATGTTCTTTCAGGAAACGATCAAAATGAGCTTTAATAGTTTGAGGCTGTATCTCTTCCAGGTTTTGCCTGATCGCAGCTCTATGCAGTGAGCTCTGCTGATCGCCTGCATTAAAATATAAGTCGAGCGCATCGCTTAATTGAGGGTTGGCGTAGCGCTTGCTAAACTGATGATAAAATTCAGAAAACGAGGGATAGCTGAGTTTTCGGTAGTAATAAATTGCCAATCCCGTTATTAGGATTATCAAGAGAGCAATACAAATGATTTTGAGCGTGGCAGGCAGGTAGAACAAAAACTCAAGTATGCCGGTAAGAGCCAGCCCAGCGAAGAAGATAGTAAGCACCACTCCGCTTATGGCAACAAGGTGCTTTCGGTACAGTTGCCGAAAGCTTTGTTGAACGATGCCGATAAACCGGTTAACAAGGGTGCTATTTGATTCCTTATGCCTCATGGAATACAGAATTGCTTATCAAACATATTTATAAAAAACTAAAATGGTCAACGAATCCACCGTTGAAAAGAGTAAGCAAATGAACTATCGATCTTTAAAGTTAACATACACTTACCGTCGGTATTTAGTATAACAAAATTACTTACCATTTAATTAACGAAAAAATGGATAACGATTTTAAAGAAAATGGAGCAATTCTTCATTGCCAATCTATCTTAATGGGAAATTGGCTCTGCTATTTAGAGGGCTTTGCACAACCCATCCGTGTCATGCTGAACCTTCAGTGCAGAGCTTGTCTCAGTATCTCTTTCAGCATCTACTGCTTTATCCCATTTAAAGCTAGTAACGGGCTTTTAGCAAAAGACCCTGAACTAAATTCAGGGTGACACCGGCTTTTGCAAAGCTCTCATTTAGTCTATATCGTTGAGCTTAAGCGTATCCTTTACGGCATATTTACCATTCTCTTTTTTGATAGTAATGACTTCCTCGTTAGCATCATGTTCTAAATACAGAAACCATTCCTTTTCAACAGCCCGATCCAGGATTTTTTCTTTTTCTTCCAGCGTTTGTACCGGATACATATCATAGCCCATGACCCAGGGCAGTGGCAAGTGAACATGGGTAGGTAGTAAATCCGCAGTAAATAAAATGGTTTTTCCATTAACCGAAAGTCTTGGCAACTGCTGGCTGATGGTATGTCCATTGACTGGTATGGCATCCAGGCCTTCTTCATATTTATGGTTTTCATCAACCACATTTAGCTTATCCCAGTTGTCAATAGGATTGATGTTATCCGCCAGGAAGCTGGCTTTTTCCCGCGCATTGGGATTGGTAGCCGTTTCCAGGTGCTGGCGCGTCACGTGATAGGTAGCGTTTGGAAAGGTATGGGCGATATTTCCATTTTCATCATAATAAGTAGTGCCGCCGCAATGATCGAAATGCAGGTGGGAGAAAATAACATCCGTAATGTCTTCCGGCTCAAATCCGTGATAGTCCAGTGAATCCAGAAGATTACTGTGCTCGTGGTCGATTTGGTAAATTTTTTCAAACTTTTCGTTGAATTTGGTACCGGATCCGTTATCAACCAGGTAGGTCTTTCCCGTATTCTCTGACGCTATAAGCAGACAGCGCATTGCCATCGGGATACGATTTTTATCATCCACATCGATATATCGTGACCATAGCGTTTTAGGGACGACGCCAAACATAGCACCGCCATCCAGTCGGAAGCGTCCGGTTTCGATTGTGTAAAGGTGAAAGGGTCCGATAGACAGGTCAGAGAGATTCATTAATAGTGTTTTTTAGAAGTGTTACAATTCTGTGTTTCTATAAATCCGGTGATAATAGATTAAAGCTTTTCGAGGAGTTTATTCAGAAATACCCGGATTTCTTTAAGGTCTTTTTTCAGACTGACGGGCACTTCCGTGGAGTCTTTACCATTATCCTGTTCCAGCACTTGCTGTGCGCCTTCCGTACTGTATTTTTTTTCCTGGATTAACTCCTTGAGTTTTAAAATTGTCTCAATATCATTTTCTTTATAGACGCGATTGCCAGCTTTATTCTTTTTGGGACTCAGTTCATCAAAAACCGTTTCCCAATATCGCAGAACGTGGGGTTCTACTTCCGTAATTTCGCTGACTTCGCCGATGGAATAATAAAGTTTTTTCATAGGGATTCTAAAAACGTATCTTTGTTTACTAATTATACATGATCTGCTTCATTTTTTCTAACTCTTTGCAGCAAAATATTTAACAAAACTTTGGCTGAACAAAATCCTAATACTTTTTCGCCCGATCTAAGCATTGTTGTGCCTTTGTACAACGAGGACGAATCGATTGCTGAACTAACCGATAGGATTCATGAAGCGCTGGCGGATAGCTACGAGTTTGAAGTCATTTTTGTAGATGATGGTTCCACAGATAATTCCTGGAACGAGATCAAAAAGGTAAGTGCTGATTACAGCTATGTGCACGGGGTGCAGCTCCAAAGAAATTACGGCAAGAGTACAGCATTGCAATCGGGGTTTGAAAAAGCCCAGGGCGCTTACATCGCTACGATGGATGCAGATTTGCAGGACGATCCCTTTGAGATCCCCCAGATGATCCAGCAAATTAAAAAGAATGATCTGGATTTAGTAAGCGGTTGGAAGAAGAAACGTCATGATCCTATTTCGAAAACTGTTCCCTCGCGCTTTTTTAACAAAGTTACCTCGATGGTGACGGGCATTAAGCTTAATGATTTCAACTGTGGGCTTAAAGTATATCGCCGGGAGGTGATTGAGCATATCTATCTTTATGGAGAGCTGCACCGCTATATTCCCTTCCTGGCAAAATTAGAAGGATATGATCGGATCGGGGAGAAGGTAGTCAAGCATCATCCCCGAAAATACGGGCAAACGAAATTTGGCTTTTCACGCTTTATGCATGGCTTCCTCGATTTGCTGAGTCTTTTATTTGTGAATAGATATTTGCAGCGTCCCATGCACTTTTTTGGTACACTTGGATTCTTATTTTTAGTCATTGGTGGAATTATCAATTTCTATTTGACCATACAGAAAATATTTTTTGGAGAACCCTTAGGAAATCGTCCGCTACTGCTTTTAGGGGTTATGCTGATGGTATTAGGTGCGCAGATATTTTCTATCGGCTTTCTGGGAGAGCTCTATCAAAAAAGGAACGAAAAAGAACAAAAACCGAATATAAAAGATTTACTATAACTGCCCGATGAGTCGCATTGCCTACGATCCCGTAAAAGACCGTTTTGCCAATATTGTACGTCGGTTTCGTTTTCTCAGAACGCTTTTCTACAAGATTCTGGATCTCTTTTTTTTAAGAAGTTGGTATATAAGAGATATTCTCCGCAACTACGCTGGCAAGCTTGATGCCAAAGACGAATGGTCGTTATTGGATGCGGGCTCCGGCTTCGGGCAGTACGATCGTTTTATCCTAAAAGAGTTCCCAAACGTAAAAGTAAAGGCCATCGACGTGAAGGAGGATTATCTGGAGGACTCGAAACAGTATTTTCAAAAGCAAGTGAAGGAAGGACGTATTAGTTTTGAGCAGAAAGATCTGTTGGAGCTGGAAGCTTCCGATGTTTATGATTTTGCTCTATGCGTGGATGTATTAGAGCATATTGAAGACGACCAAAAAGTCATCTTAAATATATTCGAGGCCCTGCACCACGGCGGCTATTTTTTGATGCATTCTCCCTCCATTTATTCCGAAGAAGATGCTGGAGATGATGATTCTTTTGTGGATGAACATGCACGGATAGGCTATTCGCAACAGGATATCCGTGAAAAATTAGAAGCAGCCGGCTTTACGCCCATCGAAATTGCATATACCTATGGAGGTAACGGGCATTTAGCATGGGAGCTGTTAATCAAATATCCCATGCTTTGGCTTACCAAAATGAAACTTTGGGCATTACCACTAATGGTAATCTATTATATCTTTACGCTTCCGGCAGGCCTCATTTTGATGTCTCTGGATATGGACGAACAAAATGAGCGCGGAACCGGCATTTATGCTCTTGCCCGAAAACCCGGCTGACAAAAGCTACAAGGCATCCGGCTTTTTGATACTATGGCAGCTCGCCTTCCTCATGTTCTTCACTTTCCGTGCCTTGTTCGGTTTGGTTTGCGGCACTTTGAGTGCGTATCTCAGAATGGCGAACCTGCCCACCCAGATAGGCTGTATAGGTAAACGAACCGGAAGAAACCAGCCCTAACAAAAGTATAATTACCATATAAGCCTTCGTCAGTGATGGTTTATATTTTTCGATCAGGAAACCTCCAATTGAAGCTACTCCCAAAAGAATTGCAATCCAGTTTGTAACTTCGGCAGACTCCTGATGAGTATGAATAACACTTTCCGATACACCGGCCAGATGTTCTACCGCTTCTTCAGCACCTTCTCCGGATTGTAAAGCCACAATACTAAGTATCCCGGCAGCGATAAATCCTACCATGGCTAAATGATAATATTTCTTATCTGATTGTATCATCCCCCATACAAAGACCAGAAAGGAGAAGATGGTAGCTAAAACAGGAACATGTGTAATTAATAAATGAAGATGTACACTATCCATAATATTTCTCGGTTTATTTCGGATTTATTTGTCTTAAATAAGATGTAAAACAATTGTGTAGAGAAACTGTATTTATAAAAGAGAACCGAGGTTACTTATTAATAGAACGTGTTTACCGGTTAAAAATCCCCCTATGTCATGCTGGACTTGATTCAGCATCTCGCAGGGGGGAAATCCTTTAGATGGAGACAGCATTTCAACAACGCTACTGCTCGAACGAGATTCCGCATCGTTGTGCGGAATGACACAAAGGCTATTTGCAGGGTACCAGCTGTTAAATCTAACCGGTAAACGCGTTAATAGATGACTTTGCGAAACTGTGCTTTTGTCCAAATTCTGCGTTTTCGTCATTTAAAAATTCTCACTATTGCTAGTACGCTGCGGTTTTGAAATCACTCAGACTTTGACCAAAACCCCTGGTTTTTCAAAGCCCCTCTGAATGATTGCTTCCCCTTAATGGAGCTTCTAAAAGCTGGTATTGCATTAAGAATATAGTGGGAGAGATTTAGTTTCTATACATGGATTAGCATTTCTAAAGGTAGGGGAAAATATTACAGGCCGTGCAAGATATTATATAGAAATATGGTCGGTGGGTGAGAAAGAATTAAAAATGAAACAATTTTTTGTTACCGAAATAGGCGTTTGGAGTTTATCAGGCAGCAATATTCTAGTTTCTATAAAAAAAGACCTATATGTCTTAAAACTTTATATTTCCTTCACATTCCACTGTTATCATCTAGCATAAACAAAGGGCAGAAGGGTACGGTCCAAGTAAACGATCCTTGCAAAAGGATCATGATTATTAAAAAAATGAAAAAACTTTATTCAATCATACTATTGGGGGCTTATTTGGTTGGTATTGTGCAGCCCATTCTGCCAATGATTAGGTACCAGCTAAACCAGGGTACAATGATTGAATATGCTTTTTCTGAAGTAACTCTTCAATCAACGAACTCAGCCAATCTTGCTCAGATAGCTGCCCAGTCTAAAGATGATCGCTCAAAAAAGAGCGGGAACAATACGTTTAAGTTAATGAGAGATAGCTTTTATCCTGTCGGAGTAGCTATTTCTACTGTGCATGAGCCTGTTCCGTTAGCGAATAAAAAACTACTTCATATTGTGGTTAGCATAAACGCAAATGAGCCAACCTATCTACCGAACTCACCTCCTCCTCGATATAGTTAGAGCCTAAGAGAACTGATTACAAGCCTATTTTTATAGTTCTCCGGCTACATTTCCTTCTAAATGCTGTGTGCCCCCATTCGAAAACAATGGGATAACACCAAACTATATTCATTTTTAAATAAGACAGGATACTCTTAAATATTAAAACTGAGGTAATTATGTGTGCAACTAACAATAAAAAAGCTTATTCAAGAAAACAGTTTATGAAAAATTTAGGCGGTGCGGTTCTTTCAGGCGGACTGCTTGCGAGTGGTATGCCTTTAAAAGCTAATGCAAAGTCGATGAATTTTGATGCTTCTTCATCTGCCTTCTTTTCGAAAGCTGGGGTACCAAAGGTAAAGCGTGTAGCTGCTGATCCACAGGATATTCCGGCTCCTATAACACGAAAAACACCAAAGACTCATAAGGTTACACTCGAAACCAAAGAAGTAATTGGTGAAATCGAGGACGGGGTACAGTTCAAATACATGACTTTTGGTGGTCAGGTTCCGGGCCCGATGATTCGCGTCAGACAGGGCGATACCGTTATTTTAACGCTGAAAAACAATTCCAGCAACACCACCATCCATAACGTAGATTTGCACGCCGTATATGGTACTGGTGGGGGAGCCGGGGACACGCTTTGCCCTCCCGGCCAATCCCGTACCATTAAATTCCAAACTCTTTATCCAGGTGCATTTATTTATCACTGCGCTGTTCCCAACATGGACATGCACATCAGCAGCGGGATGTTTGGAATGATTGTAGTAGAACCCTCGGAAGGGTTGCCAAAAGTAGATCATGAGTTTTATTTCGGGCAGCACGAAGTATATACCGATAAAGAAGCCGGCGAAAAAGGAATGCACAATTTTGATATTCCTTCCATGACTGCCGAAAATCCTACTTATGTGTTGCTTAACGGAGAGAAGCATGCCATAACGGATAGTCGTTACGGGAATCTGAAAGTTAAAAGAGGAGATACCGCACGACTCTTTATGGTAACCGGAGGCCCTAATCTCAGCAGTAGTTTTCATGCTATTGGTAATGTATTTACCAAAGCCTGGCGCGAAGGTGCGGTAACCAGTAATGCAGAACGTTATGTGCAAACTTGTCAAGTTGCCCCGGGAAGCACCGGTGTTTTTGAATTGGAATTCCCGGTTCCACAGGTGGTAAAACTGGTTGATCACTCACTGAGTCGCGTTACACGCAAAGGCATGCTGGGACTTATTACCGTGGAAGGTGAAGACCAGCCCGACATCTTTGCAACTAACATCTAAGAAAAGAATTAATAATAATCACAAACACATTTAAACAATTAAGACCATGAAAACATTAAAAAGAATTATTCCTTTATTGGTTATGCTGCCCATATTCTTCACTCAGCTTGCAAAAGCCAATGACGGAGATACAAAAGTAGTAAAGATAAAAGCTACCGATCAGATGCGATTTTCGGTAACTGAGATTGAAGCTAAGCCGGGCCAAACCATCAAAGTGGAGCTTACGGGTGTAAGTGATTTTCCGAAAATGGCAATGTCGCACAATTTCGTGCTGCTTAAAGCTGATGCAGATGCCATGTCTTTAGCTACTGCTGCTGCTCAGCATTCGGATAATGATTATATCCCACCGAAGATGACAGACGAAATAATAGCTCATACTCCATTGGCCGGAGGAGGGGATACCGTAACGGTTACCTTTAAAGCGCCTGAGAAACCGGGCAGTTACCAGTATATCTGTACATTTCCCGGCCACTTTGCTTCAGGTATGAAGGGTACCTTAGAAGTATCTAATCAACCTTCGTGATCTATTTAATGAAAAGGCAGGAACATTAAAATTCCTGCCTTTTTTTATGACCATTTTTGTTATCCCCTAAATAAAAAAATAGTACAATGAGAGACTTCAAATCGTTACTTATAAACTTTTTGGCATTTCTTCTGTTCGTCAGCACTCCGATACTTGCACATGCCCAATTTCGATTGGATGGTCAATTCCGACCCAGAACCGAATATCGGAACGGCTACCGGGTCTTACGCGGAGAAACTACCGATCCGGCTTTCTTTGTTTCGCAGCGTTCCCGATTAAGTTTAATGTATCAGAATGATCTCTATAAAATGAAAATATCCGGCCAGGATGTTCGTGTATGGGGTGATGTAGCTCAATTGCAGGATAATGCAAATATAAACATTCAC
>Ga0102959_1000102_pt1 | contig 28270 bp, 22 predicted proteins | sample SalPonF2_B_D2_MG_FD_84520 | JGI IMG/M metagenome (GOLD analysis project Ga0102959, IMG submission 84520) | Salt pond soil microbial communities from South San Francisco under conditions of wetland restoration - Salt Pond MetaG SF2_B_D2_MG ...
GATTACCGTGGAGTAGATTACCGTGAAGTAATTTACCTTGGGGTAAACTACTTGTCGGCGCGGCACGTAGCCCCGCGCATGAGTACCGACCTGGAGTCCGGCGGGGGCGCGGACGCGCGCGAACTGCTCCACTTCGTGACCCAACGGACGCGGTTCGCGATACTCGCCAACGTCCTCCAGCACCCCGACCAGCTCCCCTCGATGTACGAGCTGGAGCGGCTGAACCCGAGCGTGAGCGACGCGACCGTCTACAAGCACGTCCAGAAGCTGATCGACGCCGGCGTCTTAGAGGAGGTCGCACTCCCCCGGGACGAGCGCCGCCAGGGCTACCCGTGGAAGTTCTACGGGCTGACCGACGAGGGCCGGCGGTTCCTCGCGGCGCACGACCTCCTCCAGGCCGAGGAGACGCTCCAGCGCATCTACGAGACGATCTCGGACAAGGGAGAGAAGATGGAGAGGTACGAGCGGGCGCCGCGGCCCGACGTCGAGTGAGTCACCGGAGGAGTAAGAGCCGGCGGCGACCAGCCGCCGCGGGACTACACGCGATCCCGCACGTCGCAGACCGACGCGGCGTCGGCGACGATGAACGCGTCCTCCCGCAGGTAGTCGTCGTCGCGCGGGAGGAAGATGAGGTGTCCCGCCCGGTTGTTCGCCTTGACGACGTCCCAGTCGAGCATCTCGTAGCCGAGGTCCCGCTCCGGGTGGGGGTCGGCCGCGATCTGCTCCCAGTCGCTGTACGAGGACATCCCGCTCACCCGTCGGTGTCCTCGAAGTTCACGGCGGCCGTCCCGACCACGTTGAACGAGACGACGTCGCCGCTGAAGCGGTAGGCGTCCACGTCGCCGGCGACGGACCCCGAGACCGAGGAGCCGTCGATGGCGTCCGCCGATTCGACCGAGCCGGCGGCCCGGTCCTTCTGCACGTCGCCGGTCACCTCGAAGCTGTAGCTGCTCGAGCCGGCACCGCCCGTCCCGTCGACGACGATGCTGTTGGGGAGCGTCGTCCCGCCGAGCGACGCGGGGTCGACCTGCGTGCCGTTCAGGTAGACGGTCGCGTCGCCGTCCATCGTGAACGCCGAGACGTCACCGCTGAAGCGGTAGCTGTCGGTGCCGCCCGCGACCGCGCCCTTCGCGGTGGAACCGGAGACGGTGTCGCCGTCGTTGATGGAGGCGTTCCGGTCGGTGCTCTTTTTCAGCCCGCCGCTGACGGCGAAGGCGTAGGTCGCCTTCGACCCGCTGCCGACGACGCTGAGGACGTTCTCCAGCTTCGGCGTGGAGCCGAGCGACGCGGGGTCGACCTGCGTGCCGTTCAGGTAGACCGTGGCGTCGCCGTCCATCGTGAACGCCGAGAGGTCGCCGCCGAACTCGTAGCTGTCCGCGCCGCCCGCGACGGCGCCCTTGGCCGTGCCGTCGGTGATGCTGTCCTCGGAGTCGATGGAGGCGCCGTTCGCGGTGCTGTGCTCGAGCCCGCCGGTCACACTGAGCTGGTAGTGGGCGACGTTCGAGGGGCTGCCGCCCGCGATGGTGAGCAGGTTCGAGAGCTGCGAGCCGTCGCCCGACGAGCCCCCGGAGTCGCCGGACCCCGCGGGGGCGGTCTGTCCGTCCCCGCTCGGGTCGAGGTCGGCCGGCGTGACCGAGGAGCCGTTGCGGTAGAGCTTGGCGTCCCCGTCGATGCCGAAGGCGGTGATCTTTCCGCTGTACCGGTAGCTGTCGGTCCCGCCCGCGACCGTGCCCGTGGCGTCGCCGCCGTCGACCGAGTCCTCGGAGTCGATGGAGGCACCGTTGTCGTAGCTCTTTTTCAGCTCGCCGTCGACGCTGAACTGGTAGTTGACAGACGTCGAGGGGCTGCCGCCGGAGATGGAAAGCGAGTTGGGAAGCTGGTCCGACCCGCCGGAGCCGCCAGAGCTGCCCGACCCGTCGCTGGTGGTCGTGGTGGTGCTGCCGGAACTCCCGTCTGACCCACCGCTACCGCCGCTTCCGGAGCTCCCGTCCGACCCGCCGGAGCCGCTGCCGTCTGCCTGTCCGGGCTTCGCGTCGGGCACCGGGCAGGTCCCGCTGTGGGAGATGTTGCTCGTGTCGGCCGACGAGCCCGAGAGCACCACGGCCCGGCCGGGGACGTTGATGGTCGAGTCCGTGACCGAGGAGCCGTCGCAGTTGCTGAGGACGACGCCGTCCTGGCCGCCGCCGCTCATCTGGATGCAGCAGTTCTCGAACTGCGTGTTGTCCCGGCCCTTGACGACGGCGGCGTCGGGGGCCGCGCTGTTGCCGGTGATGCTGACGTTCTCGAAGACCGGCCCGACGTTGCCGCCCCCGGAGGGGGTCTTGGCCATGATGGCGTTGTAGCCGCCGGTCGAGACCTTGATGCGGGTGTTGCGGACGTACACCCGACCGGCCTCGTGATGGAGGACGACGGCGCCGGAGCCGCTGCCGGCCTCCATGATGACGTCGCAGTCCTCGATGACCTGGTCCTGGCGGTCGCGCACGCGGAGGCCCCGGGAGTTGAGCGCCCCGTGGATCAGGGGGGCCTTCTCGTCGACGATGACCGTGACGCCCTTGATGTAGCTGCCCTCGCTTCCGATGCGGACGTTGGCGACGTTGTTGTTCCGGTAGAGGCCGCCCTCGACCTTGACCGGGCCGTTGCCGCCGGAGGAGAGGCCGGGCGCGGAGGCGTAGATGCCGTTGTTCGAGAAGCCCTCCATCACGCAGTTGCGGATGACGATCTCGCCGGAGTGCTCCTTGCCGACGAAGATACCCGTCACGTCGTCGTTGTCGCGGGTCCCGCCGCGGGCGATGAAGCGCTCGACCAGCGCCTTGCCGTTCGGGTTCCGCACGTCGAAGCGAGCGCCCTTCGTCTCGTTCGGGTAGACGCCGTGGCACTCCACGTCGCGCATCGTGAAGTCGCCGCCCGAGAGTATCTGGATGCGGCCGCCGTAGCCGGACTTCGTGAAGTCGAAGTCGATGCCCTGGAGGAGCCAGTCGGAGCCACCGGAGAACTGGAGGTAGACCTCGCCGAGGCTGCTGCGCGGGCCCGACGGGACGATCATCGGCTTCGCGCCGTCCGCGGCGGCCATGCCGAAGTTGGTGAGCCCCGACAGGGAGACGTCACGCATCTTGTAGGTGCCATCGGGGAACAGCAGGAGCGTATCGTCGTTCGCGTGCTTCTTGACGACCCCGCTTATGTCTCCGTTGCCGTTCGGGTCGGCACCGGCCTTCACGACGTTCACGACGTTGCTGAACTGGTCGGTCGGCGGTGCGGCGCGGGCCTGGCTCGTGATGTTCCGCAGGACCGCCGAGCCGAGCGCTGCCGCGCCGGCCAGTTTGAGGTACGACCGCCGATCGAGTAACGTGTCGTTACCGTCCGTCTCGTTCCGATGGCGTGGTGCCATGGCCGGGTAAGGAAAGAGTATACAAATAGTAATTTTGACCATATCCGACCCACCAGACGTTAGGAGGTAGCTACTCTCGTACCGGATATTTCCACTTACTGACCAGGTACGTATCCGATTTCAGACGTATTTGTAGCTCTTGTGGCCGCCGTCACGTGCCCCGCGCGGCCGGCGGAAGTCTCGTCTTACCCGTGGGCGAGACAGTATCGTCAGCGCTGCGACCGGCCGCAGTCGGCCGATGTCCGGCGATTCGGCCGGGTCGGGAGTCGCGACGCCGCCGGGAGCGACGCGGTCCGGTCGGTCCCGGGTGCGGTCGGTCGACGCGGGTCGGTATCCCGGGCGTACTCACAGGAGCCACCCGGTAAGCTCCGTGTTACTGGACGTTCAGGCGGCCGACCCGTCCCGGACCGTCGGTCGCGGGTCCCTCGCTCCAACGGCGTGAGTCGACGGCCATGGCCCGGCCTTCCGTCGGAGTACCCGGCGCGTGCGGCGTGAAACCGGTGCATAACAAAGGTCGGACCGTTCGATGAGCAACACAGAATGGCTGACAGTTCCTCCATGCGGACGCTGCTGGTCGGGCTGGACGCGGCCTGCGGCCCGGTGCTCGACCCGCTGTTCGAGGCGGGCGCCGTCCCGACGCTGCAGCGCCTCTTCGCGGACGGTGCGAGCGGGCCACTGGAGTCACAGCTCCCGCCCTGGACGCCGAGCGCCTGGCCCTCCCTCTACACCGGCGTCAACCCCGGCAAGCACGGCGCGTTCGGCTTCCTCGCCTTCGACGGCTACGACTGGGACGTGGTCAACCGCACCCACGTCCGCGAGTTCGCGCTCTGGGAGCTGCTCTCCGAGCAGGGCCTGTCGAGCGTCGTCGTGAACGTCCCCGTGACCCACCCACCGCGTGCGTTCGACGGGGCGCTCGTCCCGGGCTACGTCGCGCCCGAGGACCCGACCTGCCACCCCGAGGGCGTACTCGACGACGTGCGCGACGCGATCGGGGACTACCGCGTATACGCGCCGAGCGACGACGACCGGAGCGACGAGGAGCGGGTCGAGGACTACCGCCGCCTCACCCGCATGCGCGGGGAGGCGTTCCGCTACCTGGCCGAGCGCGTCGACCCCGACTTCGGCTTCGTCCAGTTCCAGCAGACCGACACCGTCTTCCACGAGCTCCCGGGCGACGAGGGGGCCGTGCGGGCCGTCTACGAGGCCGTCGACGACGAGGTGGCGGCCATCCTGGAGCGCTGCGACCCGGACACCGTGTTCGTCGCGAGCGACCACGGCATGGGCGAGTACGCCGGCCACGAGTTCCGGGTGAACGAGCGGCTCCGCCGGGAGGGCTACGTCGAGTCGGCCCGCGGCGGCGAGGGGATGCCGTCGTGGGACACCATCGCGCGCAACCGGCTCCAGGTCGGCGAGGACGGGGGCCGGCCCGACCGTACGGCGCTCGAGCGGGCGGTCGCGCTCGCGGCGAGGGTCGGCCTGACCAGTCAGCGCATCGGTACCGTCCTCGGCCGCCTCGGGCTGGCGGAGATGGTGGCGCGGCGCGTGCCGACGGACGCCATCCGGGCCGGCACCGAGCGGGTCGACTTCCCGGCCTCGCGGGCCTACATGCGCTCGCGCGTCGAGATGGGCGTCCGCATCAACCTGGCGGGCCGGGAGCCCGCGGGCGTCGTCCCGCCCGACGAGTACGAGTGGGTCCGGGGCGAGCTCATCTCCATGCTGGAGGGTGTCCGGACGCCGGCCGGCGAGCCGGCGTTCGAGGCGGTCTACCCCCGCGAGGAGGTCTTCGACGGCCCCTACGTCGAGGCGGCCGCGGACGTCGTCGTCGTGCCGGCCGGCTTCGACCAGTACCTCTCGGCCTCGCTGCTGGGAGCGGAGTTCGGGCCGCCCTCCGAGCCGTACAACCACAAGCTCTACGGCGTCCTCGCGGCGGGCGGGGAGGGAGTCGACTGGACCGCCGACCTGGACGGCGCCCACCTTCTCGACGTCGCGCCGACGGTCCTCGCGTCGCTCGGCGTGCCGCACAGCGACCGGATGGACGGCGAGGTGCTCCCGGTCGTCGAACCGGCGGGGAGCGAGTCCTACCCGGCGTTCGAGCCCGAGCCGACACAGGAGACGGACGACGAGGCGATAGAACAGCGACTCTCGGACCTCGGCTACCTGGAGTGAGCTCATGAGCATCGACATCACCACCGTCGACGACCCGACGCGCTGGGACCGGCTGGTCGAGCGGGCGCCGGCGAGCACGCCGGTCCACCGGTACGGGGGCCTGCGGGCGCTGGCCGAGCACGCCGGGGCGACGCTCCACCCGCTCGCGGGCTACAAGGGCCAGGAGCCGGTCGGGCTCTTCCCCGTCTTCGAGAAGGCGAAGGGACCGGTGTCGGCCGTCTTCTCCCCGCCGCCCGACCTCAAGGTGAGCTACCTCGGCCCGGTCACGCACAACCTGGAGAAGCTCAAGCAGCGCAAGCGCGAGCGACGGCACCGCCGGTTCGTCGAGGGCTGTCTCGACTACCTCGACGAGACGGTCGGCCCCAGCTACGCGCACTTCCGCACGGGCGTCGACTACGCCGACCCGCGGCCGTTCCTGTGGAACGACTTCGAGGTGACGCCGCGGTACACCTACGTGGTGGACCTCGAGCGCGACCCCGACGACCTGTTCGCGGCCTTCAGCTCCGACGCGCGCTCGAACGTCCGGTCGGCGGGGGACGCCGACTGCGAGGTCTACGAGGGCGGCCGCGAGGAGATCGTCCGCATCGTCGAGCAGGTGAAGGCTCGCCACGACGAGCAGGGCAAGTCCTACCTCGTGACGCCCGCGTTCGTGACCGACCTCTACGAGTCGCTCCCGGACGGCGCGGTCCGCCCCTACGCGGTCGCGGTGGACGGGGAGTTCGCGGGCGGCATGGTCGTCCTGGAGGACGACGACACCGTCTACCGGTGGCAGGGCGGCGCGAAGCCCGACGCGTCCCTCCCGGTCAACGACGTCCTGGACTGGCAGATCATGCAGGACGCCATCGAGCGCGGCCGGTCGGGCTACGACCTGGTCGGCGCGAACAACCCCCGGCTCTGCGGCTACAAGGCGAAGTTCGCGCCGACGCTCCGGACCTACCACAGCCTCCAGCGCGGGACCCGGAGCATGAACGTCGTCTCCGGGCTCTACAGCCGCCTGCGCAAGTAGGACGGTGTCCGCTCGGCGTCGTCGCGTCTCCCGGCGAACTCGTCGCCACGCCGTCCGGGGTCGTCGTGGCCCGAACGCCTCTCGCTCCCGACGCCCTGCCGAGACGGCTCTGACCGGACCCGCCGTTCGAGCGCGAAGAGTCGGTCGAGTCGCCGCTCGAACGTCGCCTCGTCGATGTCGCCCCGGACGTACCGGCGCTTGAGGTCGTCGACGGCCGGCTCGACGCTCCCGGCGTTCGGGGCGGCCAGCGCCGGCAGCTCGAACTCCCGGAGCGGCGGGAAGGTGGTCTCGAGGCGGTCGAACCACCGTGAGAGCCGCCAGCGCCGGACCGAGACCACCGTCTGGGCGGTCGCGACGGCGTAGCCGGCGAGCACGACGCCGAGGGCGAGGACGAGCGCGGCGACGCCGACGACGGCCACGACCCCCCCGAGGAGGAGCAGGGCCAGCAGCCCGACGAGGCCCTGAGGGCTGGCCGAGAGCGCGACAAGTATCCCCACGCCGAGCGTGCCGACGACCGTCACCACCAGGAGCGCGGCGAGCAGCCCGAGCACGGCGAGCAGCCGTCCGGTGGGTCGTCGGGTGCCGTACATCACCTTCCCGGAGGGTCGCCGAGCGCATCAACTTTCGAGCCGGTTCCGTCGGCCTTCCAGTCGCTTCGCTACCGATTCCAGCGGAGTAGCGGCCGCTCCCCTGCAGGCTGTGTGCCACGTCGATACCGACCGGAACCGACCGAGTCACGCGGGTGACGGAACGGACGGACGTCACGCGGGTGACGGCAGTGCCTCGGAGTTGTCCGGGCCGGTCGAGACGGCTGTCGACTGCGTCACGTTCGCCGGCGGACGCTCCCCCAGGGTGACGGTCAGCGTCTGTCGGCGGCCGTCCCGCAGGACAGTCACCGTCACCGTATCACCCGGCGCGGCCTCGGTCGACAGGAAGCCCGCGAGGTCCTCCTGGGTCCGGATCGGCGTCCCACCGATGCCGACGAGGACGTCGCCGCCGGCCGGCACCGCGATGCCGGCGACGGTGCGTGTCCCCGTGCTCCCGCGGATGACGCCGCTCGACGGACCGCCCGGGACCACGTCCACCACGAGGACGCCGTTGGTCGAGTTGAGTCCGTTGGCCTCGGCGACGAGCGGCGAGACGTCGAGGGTGCTGACGCCGAGGTAGGCGTAGCGCACCTGCCCCTGCCCGAGAAGCGCCGGGACGACGCGCCGGACGAGCGACGCGGAGACGGCGAAGCCGATGTTCTGCCCGCCCCCGGCGCGGTTGACGCCGACGACCGTCCCGTCGCAGGTGATCAGCGGCCCGCCGCTGTTGCCCGGGTTGATGGGTGCGTCGGTCTGGATGGTGTTCGGGATGGAGAAGCCCTGGTCGGTCGGCATCGAGCGGTCGACGGCGCTGACGATGCCGTGGGTGATGGTCCCCGCCAGACCGAACGGACTGCCGAGCGCGGCGACCGGCGCACCCGGCTCGGGCGTGGTGTTCGCCACCGGCAGTGCGGCCGCGTAGGATGGGGTGTCGTTCACGCGGACGGCCGCGAGGTCGCTGTTCGCGTCGGTGCCGACCACCCGGCCGGAGCGGAACTCGCCCCGGTTGAACCGGACGCCGACGGTGGCGTTACCGTCGACGACGTGCTCGTTCGTCACGACGACGCTCGTGCCGTCCGTGCGGCTGTAGACGAAGCCCGAGCCCTGGGCCGCGCCGGCCTGGACGAGAACCAGCGAGTCGACGGTCCGGTTGTAGAGTGTGGCGTAGTCACAGCCTGTGACCTGCTGGCCCGCCTGGTTCGGAGCCGGCTGCAGCGACGTCGGTGCGCCGGTAGACGGTTCCGCGGTCACGACGCCGCCCGTGACCGCCGCGACGGTGCCGACGACGAGAACGACGACGACCAGCGAGACCGCGACGGAGCCCTGCCTCCCCCACATGACGGTCCCAGAGACGGCGAACGGGCGTATAAACCGGCGTGGTCGTTGCCGCACGCGACGGCGGCAAACGGCGGCTTACCACCTCTCGGGCGACGGTGGGCGGCCTCGAACGGCGATCACGTGGGCGTACAGTGGCTTACACAGAATTACAATAACTTACAAACACTTACAAACGCTCGCGACGGAGCTGAACCAGGTTCGACCGCGGGCACGTGGCCCACTACAGGCCCTCACCCGCAGCGGCCCGACCCGGGCTTCGACGCCGACGTGACGATGTTGCTCGTGTGGGCCGTGGAGTGGTCGAGCACGATCGGCTCGCCGGTGACGTCGATGGCCGCGTCGCGGACCACGGTGTCGTTCGAGCGCAGCAGGTGGATGCCGTTACGACTCGCGCCGGTCTGGGTGATGCACAGTCCGTCGAAGACACACGAGTCGCGGTCCACGACCTCGACGGCCGCGCGGTGGGCCGCCGCGCCGTCGATGTGGACGTTCTCGCAGCGGACGTCCGGCCCGGACGAGCGGGCCGACCCCGTCGGCGTCTTCATCTTGACGGCGGGCACGTGGTCGACGTCGACCGTGATCTTCGTGTTCCGGATCGTCGCCGACGTGAGCCAGGGCGCGACGGTGATGGCCCCGTCGCTGTAGGTCGCGTCGAGCAACTCGACCCGGCAGTTCTCGACGCTGGCGGTGTCGCCCTGCCGGAGCCGGATGCCGCGCATGTTCTCGATGCCGCGGCGGGCGGTGTCACAGCGGATGTGTGCGTCCCTGACGACCCCGCCCCCGCCGAGGCGAACGCTGGAGATGCCGTTGTTGGCGTAGTAGCCCCCGACGACGTGGACCGGTCCCTTGGCCGGCGAGGCGTACAGCCCGTTGTCGGGAAAGCCCTCGATGTGACAGTCCCGGAAGGTGAGTGCCCCCTCGCTCGTCGGTCCGACCAGACAGCCCGTCGTCGGCGTCTCGACCGCGCCGCCGTCCGGCAGCTTCATGCGCTCGACGAGCCCCCCGCCGTCCGGCGCGGTCACGTCGAAGCGCATCATGTCCTGCCCCGTGTCCTGGACGCCCCGAACGGTCACGTCGCGGACGGTCATCCCGTCGTCCACCAGCGCCTGGATGGGGCGCGCCCCGGTGTCCTTCGCCGAGAAGTCGAACGAGAGGTTCTCGACGAGCAGGTCGGTGGCCGCGCCGGGCTGTCCCAGGGTGAACAGGTAGCCGGAGTAGCCGTCCGGCGGGACGATGGTGGCTCGCTCCCCCGTGATTCCGACGTTGGAGAACGACGGGAGCGTGAAGCTGTCGGTCATCCGGTAGCGGCCCGGCGGGAAGAAAAGCAGCGTGTCGTCGGCGACGTGCTCGTCGAGGAGGGCGTTGATGCTCCGACTTGCGTCGGTCGCCGCCCCCAGGTCGGCGACGTTCAGCACGTCGGCGAATCGCTCGGCGTAGCCGGACAGACGCGATTCCGTCGTCTGCGGGTTCGCCGTCGGGGACGGTTGCGTCGTCGTGCCCCGCGCGGGCGTCGACGGCGGCCGGGTCGTCGTCCGCGTCGACGTCGACTGGTCCTCCCAGGACGAGCAGCCGGCCAGCGCCATCGCTCCGGCGGTCGCGCCGACGCGCTGCAGCAGTTGCCTGCGGTTCATGAGACGACTCGTGCTAGCCGTGGGATGGGAGCAGAGTCGTTTAGTTATGGACCGCGTACCGCGGGCGGGTGTCACGGCCGGGTGATGGGAGGAGAGCGCGCACCAGACGATGGTATTCCACCGTAACGTCTGCCTACCCCAGTCCTGGTCGGCCCGTCGGGTGCTGGTCCGATGACGAACCCCCCGTCCCCGGTAGGCGGTCGGCGGTCGGCGGTGAGCGGTTGCGGTCGTGGTCGCGGCCCCGCGTCGTCGCTCCGACGCCGGGACAGAGTCCGTGTCGGCGGTAATCGACCGGTATAGGTCGGTGCTATAGCTCTGGAGTATAGCTATACTGTACAGCCGGGTCGGAGGTTCCTCCGCGACGTTCGGCCGAGAGGACGAAACGTCGGGCCGTCAACCGGACCGTCTGTCGTCGTGGACCGACGCTGCCGGGCTGGCCCAGCCGAATCGATTATCGACGGGGCGGACGCCGGCGAGGCGGGCACGACCACACCCCGAAACCCTCGCCGGTCCAGCGATAGCGCGACGTCTGGTGGACGCACCAAGTACTGTAGCTGATGACTATAGCTATAGACTATAGATGGGGTGTATAGCTATATTCGCCAGCTAATTACTGTACATATACTTACCAGCTGGATGTAGTCACGATACCGTCTGACTTAGGTTTATAATCGGGGGCTACAACTATCGTCACCAGATGCTGACCTATACCCCGGTTTCGGAGGCCGGCGGCGTCGGGAAGACGACGACGGCGGCGACGCTCGCGGCGAGCCACGCGCGTGCGGGACACGACGTCCTCGCCATCGACATGGACACGCAGAACGGGAGTCTCACGTACTTCTTCGGCCCCGACTACGACCGCAGCGACCCGTCCGTCGACAACCTCGTCCGCCACCTCGTCGGGCGCCCGAAGGGCGAGTTCCACGCGCTCGCCGTCGAGGTCGAAGACGGCATCGACCTGATCCCCTCGCACAACATGCTCGAGGACCTCCACGAGTTCCTGCTGAACGAGAAGACCCAGGCCGAGAACTTCGGGGAGTCCTACAGCATGTACCACCAGCTCCACCGCGTCCTCCGCGAGGCGAACGTCCGCGACGAGTACGACGTCGTCATCGTCGACTCCGCCGGGAAGGCCGGCCCGATCCTCTACAACGCACTTGTCGCCGTGCGGAACGTCGTCATCCCCTTCGAGGCGACGGCGAAGGGCCAGGAGTCCATCGAGGGGCTCGACGACCTGGTCGAGGGATTAGAGCAGAGCATCGACGTCGACGTCGGCGTGCTCGCGGTCGTGCCCATCGGCTACAAGGACACGCGGGACCAGCGCGAGATACTCGGCGAACTCCGGGAGGGCGGCTTCCCAGTCCCGGTGGTCGTCGGCGAGCGCGGCTCGCTGATGGAGGGATGCTGGAGACAGCAGTGCAGCCCGTACACGTACGTCGAAACCCACCGCGACCGGAAACGCGACTACGAGCTCGAGACGCTCGACCAGTTCGACGAGCTCGCCCGCCACCTCGAACGCGAGGCTGGCCTCGAAACCCCGGGGGTGACCGCGTGATGGGGCTCAAATCCGGCTCGCGAGACGCCGGGCTCGACGACTCGTCGGACGACGGCACGGCAACCGACGAGGTGGAGCGGTCGGGAGCGGAGACGGCCAGGGAGAGCGCGACGGCGGCCGACACACCCGCCGCCGAAACGGGAGATAGCGACGGGGAGGAGTCGAAGACCGGGGCCGATACGGCAATCACGCGACCCACGATGGAGTCGATCCCGTACAAGCTCCGCCGAGAGAAGGTCAACGAGGGGCGCGAGCAGGTGCCGTACTTCCTCCGCGCGGAGGTCATCGACGGCGAAGACGAGCTCCGGGACGAACTGGAGGCGATACTCGGCGAGGACGTCTACAAGTCGGACTACCGCGAGGCCGCGATGGTGGTCGCACAGCGCCACCCCGAGCTCGTCGCCGAGGTGCTCCGCGAGTGGGGGTACGACCTCGAAACCGCCTGATTCGACGCCGGTAAGGGGAGCTTACCACTGACGGCGACCGGGCGAGGTTCACCCCTCGAACGCCGCCGCCAGCTGCTCGCGCATGTACTCCCGGCGAAGCCGTCGCGCGCGCGACTCGGAGAGGTAGTTCCGCAGGACGACGTCGGCGCTTGCGCTCCCCTGCTCGGCGGCGATCTCGTCGAGACTCCCGAGGACGACGTCGAGCGATGCGGAGTAGGCGTCGTACCAGAACCGTCGCCCCAGCTTCGGCGACGGCGAGACGCCGTCGATCTCCGCGGGCAGCCCCGCCCGGTCGGCGAGCGCGGAGAACCGGTTCCAGACCGTCCATCGCGAGATGTGGCTCCGGGAGGCGTGGGGCGACGGGAACAGGTGGCCGGACCAGTCCCCCTCGTCGACGCCGGCCGCGAGTCGGTCCTCTAGCGCCCCGCGGCCGTAGAGGAGCGAGACCTCGCCGGGGCCGTTCTTCCGCTCGCGGAAGGCGATGTACGGGACGTTCCCGTCGGGAACGTCCAGGACGAACTGCCGGGCGTGGAGGCGCGCGACCTCGTTCGGCCGGAGCCCCCAGGCGCAGAGCGCGAGCACCAGGAGACGGTCCGGCCCGTCGGCGGCGCGGTAGAGCGCCCGGACGTGCTCGCTCGACAGACAGGGCGTGTCCTCGTCCCCGTCCGCCGCCGTGGACCAGTCGAACTCGTCGTCGAGGCCGTCCGCGGGGTTCACGGCGGCCCACTTCCGCCTGACGAGGTGGGCGTACCAGTTCGAGACGACGAGGTGGATCCGGCGCTTGGTCTGCCCCCCATCGAGGTCGGCGTGCAGCCGGTCGAACGCGGCCCAGCAGGCGTCCACGGCCTCGTAGGCGGGAACGTCGCTGTCGCGGGCGACGGGCGTGAGGAGGTCGCCGGTCCCGTTCTCGTCCCGGTACGCACGGACGTAGCGGTCCAGTCGGTAGCGGAGCGTCTCGATGGACGACGGCGCCAGTCCCTTGCGCTCGCGCCGAGACGCCAGGAACGACTCCAGGGCGTCGACCGTCCGGGTGTCGTCCGTCGCCCAGTCGGGGCCCGTCTCGACCGGTTCGAGGCCCAGATCCGTCGCCCAGAACTCGGAGAACGTCCGGCCGTGGTGTGCCCGGAGCGCGTAGAGCATCGGGCGGAGGCCGTGCTCGCGGAGCCAGCGATGGGTGGGTCGCTCGCGTTGTGCATCGTGACCCGCCATCTCGAGCTTCGGTGCGACGACGGCCCAGTAGGCGTCGACGAGCTCGTCGAGGTCGAGGAGCGTCCAGGGGACCTCCTCGGCAGTCCCCCAGTCTCGTTGCTGTGCCGGAGACGGGGCCTCGCTCACGGACGAACCCCCTCTTCCCGTCGCAGTGACACCGGTAGCCGAAGAACCGGCCTCGCTGCGTACGTGTCCGATTCGAAGGCGCTCATTTTTGCGTAGTAGCGCTGTTCACTCGGATGTTAAATAGGTTTTGGGACCACACAGACCGTACGAGTCTGTGTGGACACCGACCGCAGGGGGTCGAGCTGGGGACCGTAGTGGATAAACCGTATGCCGATATATCGTCTGCGAGTGCCGTCGCGGCTCCCGGTCGAGACCGCCGTCTGTCCGATGGGCGCGTGGGTGAGCGCTCCCTGTATCGCCGGTCAGACGCCCCAGACCCCGGTCCCAGCCCGTTCCGCAGACGAGTCGTACCGGGTGGAATTCCGTGCAAACCTGTGCTTACGTCTCGCGTCCTGGAGACGAGTTCTCGACGGACTGGAGCGAAGACACCGGCGTCGCGACTAGTCGGGTTATAACAAAAGCGCTCACGGATGAACAGGACGGAACCGATGGGTGAGTACGCGGTCCGGTGGTATCGACCGGGAGACGAGGCCGACATGGCCACGTTGCGCGCCGACGTCTGGGGGGCGGGGACCGAAGCCTACATCCGGTGGAAGTACGTCGAGACGCCGTTCCTCGATCACGTCCCCGTGGTCGTCGCCGAGACGGACGGGGAGATCGTCGGCATGCGTCCGTTCGTCCCCTACCGGATGAGAGAGGACGGCCGGGAGACGCTCGCGCTGTTGCACACGGACACTATCGTCCACCCCGACCACCGCCGCCAGGGGCTGTTCACGCGGATGACGGAGCGCGCTCTAGACCGGTACGTCGACAGCGACGCCGCGTTCACGTTCGGCCACTCGAACGCGAACTCCCGGCCCGGCTACCGGAAGCTCGGGTGGAGCGACCTCGGCCCACGCCGGTGGTACACCCGCGTCCAGGACCCGTACACGAGCCTCACCGCGCGTCGGGACGACGTCGCGATGCGACTCGCAGGGAGGGTGACGACCCCGTTCGTCCGCGGCTATCTCGCCGTGCGCGAGCGCCTGCTCGACGTCGATGGCGACGTCACCGTGACCCGACACGAGGGACTCCCGGTGCAGACACTCGCCACCCTCTACGACAGCGAGCAGCCCGACGCGCTGCACCCGGTCCGAGACGAGGCGTACTATCGCTGGCACGCGGCCGACCCGCTGGAGGAGCACACCGTCACCCACGTCGCCCGGGAGGACGACCGCCCGCTGGCGGCCGTCTGCTCGAAGACCGTCGATCTCTCGTTCGGGCAGATGACGACCATCCAGGGCGTGGAGCCGATGGCAGGCGGGAGACCGTGGACGCGTGCGATCGCGGCGCTGCTCGACGCGGTCCTCGCGGAACAGTCGACGGCCACGTACGTGAAAGCGTGGAATCCCGTGTTCCCCGACCGGCTGCTCCAGTCCTTCGGCTTCCTGCCACACGACGAACTGCCGCTCTCGGCTCTCACCGCGCCGCCGGACGAGCGACTGTTCGTCCGGCCCCTCGCGGCGAACGAGGAGGCGAAGGCCGCGGCCCGGACGCGACTCAGAGCGGCCAGTCCCTACCTCTGGGCGCTCGGCTGACACACATGACGTACGAGCACTACCTCGAAGGCGTTCCAGTGATCCTCACCGTCGCCACGACCGGTGGCGTCCGCGGCAAGGAGGCCAACCCGAACGTCCCCGAACAGCCCGAGGAGATCGCAGCCCAGGTCCGCGAGTGCGAGAAGCTCGGCGCGGCCGTCGTGCACGTCCACGGTCGCGACGAACACGGCGAGAACGACGCCGGCCGGCTGCAGGCCGTCGACGACGCCATCAGGGACCGCTGTGAGGACATCGTCATCCAGAACACGACCGGCGGGCAGGCCCCCTACGAGGAGCGCGTCAGGGGCATCCGGACCGACCCGCCGCCCGAGATGGCGTCGCTCGATCTGGGGCCGTTCAAGCGCGGTCAGCACATCATCACCGAGCACACTCGCCACAACATCGATTCGCTCGCGACCGAGATGCAGGAACGCGGTATCAAACCCGAGATGGAGGTCTTCAACGGCGGACAGCTCCAGGAGGTCCACCGGCTCGCCGACGAGGGGCTGGTGACCGAGCCGTACTACGTCAACCTCATCTTCGGCGGCCGGTCTTTCACGATCCCGACGCCGCGGAACGTACTGGGGATGGTCGCGGACCTCCCGCCGAACACCCAGTTCAACGTGCTCGCGACCGGCCGCCACCAGCTCCCGCTGACGACGCTGAGCGTCCTGCTCGGCGGGCACGTCCGGGTCGGGCTGGAGGACAACCACTACCTCGAGCGCGGGCGGCCGGCGACGAGCAACGCGGAGCTGGTGGCCCGGTCCGCGGCGATAATCGAGCACCTCGGACGGGACCTCGCGACGCCGGCGGAGGCGCGAGAGCGGCTCGGAATCTACTGAGCGAACGGGGCGGCTATCGGAAACGTTCCGCTACGTCGAGCTACGCGGTTGCTAACAAAGCGACTGCCGACTGAACCGGGAGACGGGATGTCCTGTCCGTACCTGGAGTATCGGACGACCGACGGTGACCGCGAGTTCGACGCCGAGCGGGCGTACTGCCTGGTCGCCGACCGGTTCGTCTCGCCGATGAAAGCCGACGTCTGCAACGAGCGATTCGAGTTCGCGTACGACGAGCACTGCGAGCTGTACGCGCGCCACGAAGGGGGCAGGGTGCAGTAACTGCCCGGCGTCGCGGTCCCGTGCTGAGCGAATGCGACGCGATCGAGCCGACGCGATCGAGCCGACGCGAACGACGGACCGTCAGTCGAAGGGGGTAAGCGTCGGCCGGGCGTAGCGGGAGTCGATGTGGCCGTGGGGACACGCGGTCGTCGGTTATCTCGCGTACTCGGGGACAACACACGTCGGCTGGAAGCGACCGCCGAGCGACGCGGCCACGGTCGCGTTGCTGTTCGGGACGCAGTTTCCCGACCTGGTCGACAAGCCGCTCGCGTGGAGCCTCGGGGTCCTCCCGAGCGGCCGGTCGCTCGCTCACTCGACGCTGACGGCGGTACTGCTCGTCTGCGTCCTCTACGTCGTGTTCGCCCGGCGGCGAGCGGTCGTCGGCGCGTTCGCGCTCGGCTACGCCTCACACCTTCTCGCGGACCTCCCGTCGGCAGTGCTCGCCGGCGATCTCTCGCACGCGACGTACCTGCTCTGGCCGATACTGCCGTCGCCGAGGTACGTCCTCGAACCGTCGTTCCAGGCGCACCTGGCGGCCATCGAGTTCACGCCGGTGTTCCTGTTCCAGGTCGGCCTCCTCGTCCCGCTCTTCCTGCTGTGGCGCTACGACGGCTACCCCGGCCGCGCCTTCGTCTTCGAGAGGCTCGACAGGCTGTGGACGGCCATCGGGGCGCGGTTTGTCGAGCGACGGTCGTAGCCGAACGGAACCGGCAAACCGTGCGACCGGTCGCCACAGGAGCTACTCGATGCGACGCGGGCGGTTGACGACCTTCTGCTGGCGGCTAACCTGCTAGACAGGGATGAGTTGCGTTCCACTTCGACCTCGAAAACTCCCGAACTCAGAAGACCTTTCGTGGTGGAAACTGACTTCCAGTACTGGAAGAGAACGGGGTCTGAGGGGACCGTCCGGGAGCGACTGAGATGGACATCAAGAGCCGTCGGTATCTCGCCCTCCGTCGACAGCGGACGGGCTCTGAGACCACGATTCGGGGCCACCGACCGTCGAGAGAGCCGGCGGGGGCTACCGCAATAACCGGTTCCACGAACGGTACCCTCGCGGACGCGACGTCGCCGACTCCGGGACGGGTTGGTGAACACCGATGAGCGAGTCCGGCGAGCGCGTCTCCGTCGTCATCCCGACGTACTACCGGAACGAAATGCTCGCGGACGCCATCGAGAGCGCGCGTCGACAGACCCACCAGCCGGTCGAGATCGTCGTGGTCGACGACTCGGGAACGGGGAACGCGCAGTTCGTCGTCGAGTCGTATCCCGACGTCGCGTACGTCGAGTTCGACGAGAACCGCGGGCCCCAGGCGGCGCGGGAAGCCGGCGTCCGGACGACGACCGGCCGGTACGTCCAGTTCCTGGACGACGACGACATGCTCAGGCCGACGAAGCTCAGCGCCCAGCTTCCGCTGTTCACGGACGCGGTGGGGGCGGTCTACTGCGGCTACCAGGACGCGGAGAGCGGGACTATCGAACTCCCGGACCCGACGGTCCGAGGCGACATCCTCGAGCGGGCGTTGACGCTCGAAACCTGGCCGTGTAACACGGACACGCTCCTGATCGAACGCGGCGTCCTGGAATCAATGCTCCCCTTCGAGCACCACCACGGCGCCGAGGACGACGGGTTTCGGATCGAGCTCGCCCGGCGGACCAGGTTCGACTTCGTCGATGCGCCGCTGGTGGTCCGGCGGAAGCACTCGCCCAACCGTCGGGCGAGCAGCTGGGCGTACGTCGAGGGCCGGAAGGCTGTCGTGGACAGCTACCCGGATCTGTACGCCGCACACCCCAGGGCTCGACGGACGGCGCTCCGCAAGACCTACCAGCTCGCGGCCTACCGCTACCGCCAGGAACGCCGGTGGGCGCTCGGAATGCCGGTTTCCTACCTCAGGGCCGCGGTCCACGCCGAATCGACGGGCATCCGGCTCCGGCTGTTCGCGTCCGCGGCGCTCTCGCTGGCTGGCCGACCCGCGCTGGATGCGGGGGGTCGGCTCCTCGCGACGATCCAGGACGGTCTCGGCCGGGCGCCGTAGCGAGCGTCGGAACCGACTGTGTCGATATCGAACAGTTTTACGGGCGGACGTCGTAGTCGTCGTCGGACGATGTCCAAGCGAACACGGCAAGCAGCCAAGTGGGATGGGGAGTTCGGACGGCGGTACACGGAGCGGAACCCGCAGTCGGTCGCGGAGCTGGACCAGCTCCGCCGCGAGCGGCAGTTCGGCGTCACGCAGACGGCGCTGTTCGAGCGGCTCCTCGGCGACCTCGACCGCGACGTGCGCATTCTCGAGGTCGGCTCGAACGTCGGCGTGCAGCTCCAGTGCCTGGCGGAGCTGGGCTTCGAGAACCTCTACGGAATCGACATCCAGGCGTACGCGGTCCGGCAGTGTCACGAGCAGTTCCCCGAACTCAACGTCGTCGAGGGGGACGCACTGGACATCCCGTTCAAGGACGAGTTCTTCGACCTGGTGTTCACGAGCGGGACGCTGATCATGATTCCGCCGGAGCGCATCGAGACGGCGCTGGACGAGGTCGTGCGGTGCTCGCGGCGCTACGTGTTGGGCCAGGAGCCGTACGCCGAGCAGTACACGGAGGTCACCTACCGGGGCGTCGAGGAGATGTTCTGGAAGACCGACTTCGCCGAGAAGTACCTCGAGCGCCACGACGCCGACCTCCGACGGTCGGAGTTCCTCGAGTACAAGACCAACGACAACGTGGACCGGCTGTTCCTCCTCGACCTCCAGGGGGCAGAATGAGACGCGCGCCGCGGGTGCCGGGCGAGCCGCCCCGGTCCGTCGGGACCTACTGCCCGGTCGGGAGCCGGGCGAGCAGCTCCTTGTCGGTCAGCACCTCGACGATCGGCATCAGCTCCTCCAGGGTGCACTCACAGCGACGGGCGATGTCGAGGACGTCGTGGTCGCCGTCGCTGTAGTGCAACAGCATTAACAGCCGGCTAAAGTACGTGCGGTCGTCGATGTCGAGCGCTGTGATCTTCTCGGCCGCGCTCGCGTCCATGTACTCCGCGCGGGTCTGCTCGCTGAGGTAGCTCTCCGTGGACTCGTCGCCGAGGAAGTTGTTGACAGTCGGGTAGAGGTGTCGTTTGCTGAGCATCGGTTCGCCGTACGGCTGTAAGTTCTCGAACCGCCCGGCGTACTCGAAGTTCCGAAGGACGCGCTCGACGCCGTCGGCGCTGGCGACTATCGGGTCGATGCCCATGAACTCCTTGTCGTCCTTGTCCGTGTGGTACTCCGGGTACTCCTCGTAGACGGTCCGGGCCATCTGTCCGACCGGGAGGTCGAATCCGGCCGAGCAGTACTGGCGCTCGTCGGACCCGAGCACCTGCGAGAAGGGGCGCAGTTCCGCATCGAGCTGGTCGCACTCGATCATGTACCGCACCGTCCGGTCCAGCAGGGAGTCCTCCCGGCGACTGAGCTTGTAGCTCAGCCCCGGCTCCGGCCCCCCGAGACACGTCAGGACCAGGCCGCCGACCAGCGTCTCGAGCAGGTGGTCGCCGTGCTCGTGGAGGTAGGTGATCGAGCCGATGGTCTCGGGGCAGACCACGAACCGGTACGTGTAGTACCGGGACTCCCACGCCGCGAGGCGGCGGTAGAGCAGGGCCATCGTCAGCGGTCCGCTGAGCTCGTTGTTCGCCATCGACGGGTGACAGAGGTACGTGCTCAACAGCACCTCCTCGTCGGACTCGCCAGGCAGCACGGTGTGTGCGTAGTTCAGTTCCCCGTCCACGAACTCGCTGTCGACGACGGCGTGGTACTCCCCGTCCGGGAGCGACTCGCGGACCGTGTGAGGCAGCGAGAACCCCCAGTTGCGTTCGTAGTAGCTGGTCACGTACGGCCGCGCGTCGGGATGGGTGGGATGGGAGTAGAGGTGCGAGTCGAGTTCGTCGAGCGAGAGCCAGCGGTCCACGGGCTCGGAGTAGTTCACCACCGCCAGGTTCGTCTCCCGGAAGTCGGCGTAGCGCTCGCCGTCCGGGCCCTCCAGGTAGGCGTCCCGGACGTGCCACTCCGGCGGGACGGTCCAGTCGAAGACGTCGGTCCCCGACGGGACGCCCTCGACCTCGAGGGGAGCGTGCCGCTCGAGTATCTCCAGGCTCTCCCGGAAGCCGGGACCGGTGATGCTCCGGCAGATGGGAAAGAGGTCGTCGAGGAGCGTCGATACGAGTTCGTGTTCCGTCTGGTCGTCGTCCATGCGTATCTCCGAGTCGTGTGGTCTGTGGGCAGTGCGGCGCGCGGTCGGCGGCCCGGCGTCGATGGTTACATGATGACACTCTCATCCATATATCTACCCCCGACCGCCACGGGAACAGCAAGGAGTAGCCGGAGCCTCCACGGTCACGGCCGTGGTAGTCACGGCGTACCACGACGGTCCGGCGGGCTACTGGAGGGGCGCGATCACGGTCTCGAGGTTCAACAGCTGTCCCGCCCGCTGGAGGTTCCGGAACGAGGTCGTCGAACCGACGTGCGAGGCGACCGCCGCGTACGCCTCGCGGATGCGGTCCCGGAGTGCGGGGTCCGAGACCAGGGGCAAGAGCGCGGACTCACCCTCGAAGACGTGACGGTTGCGCTCCAGCAGGCGCGAGCGCATCGACGACTTGAACGCGACCTCGCGCTCGGCCATCGACGCCAGGGCGTCCGGGTCAGTGAACGCGAAGTCGAAGTACGAGCGGCCGACCTTCGAGCGCACGTACTCGTACACCTCGCGCTTCGTCGCGACAGCCTCCCGGAGCGGCCGCGACCGGCCGTGGGCGTACGAGGAGAACGGCCCCCACGGCGGTACCAGCGTGATCTGTGCGGTCCCCTTCGGGAAGGTGCTCGCGCGCTTGAGCGTGTTGTGGACCTCGTAGACGAACTGGAGCGTGTCGGCCGCGCGTCGCGACCCCAACTCCCCGGCGTACCGCCCGAATGCGTCGAGTTCGGTGGCCACGTCCGCCGTCTGGTCGGGGACGACGAAGTTGGGGTGGACGGTCGAGAGCAGGCCCGCGAGGTAGCCGAGCTCGGAGGGGTCCACCGCCACCTCCCGGTCGAGGAGGTGGGGGACCACGGTCGTGTAGAGCCGACGGAGCGCCGCAGACCGACGATAGCGGTCCGTGAACTGGGCGTTCCGCACCGTCGTCTGGAGGAACGATCCGAAATCCGGAGTCGCGCGGAGGTGCTGGAGCTGGGTCGTCTGCGGACGATGCATGTCCCCGGTGAGCAGCACGTCCGTCGTCTCGCCGCCGACGACGACGTCGTAGTCGTGGTCGAGCGCGGCGTACGCGAACTCCGGTTCGAGGGGGTTCACGAAGTCGCGGGCCATCTGCGATTCGACGTACGAGAGCAGCTCGTCGTCGTGGACCGGGCGCTCGTGGTCGACGACGCGGAGGTCCATCCCGAGGCCCTCGGCGGCCGTCCGGGCCCGCTCCACGCTGTTCATGTTCGGGCCGATGTCGACCGTCGTCAGCTCGAAGGCGCCCCGCGGCAGGTGGGCGTCGAGCGCACAGCAGAGCGCCGTGCTGTCGACGCCGCCCGAGTACATGACGCCGACCGAGCGGCCCCGGAGCGTCGCCGCCGCCTCCTCGATAGCCTCCCCGAACGACGCCGGGCGGTCGCGAGCCATCGAGAGATAGTGCCGGAGCGTCACCACCCCGCCGTCCTCGACGCGGAGGTGCGACCCCGGCGGGAGCCGGGTGACCTCGCGGAACGGGCCGGACAGCGGCAACCGCGAGTAGAGCGGTTCGTCGGCGTGGGAGAGGTAGTGCCTGACGAACCGTTCGTCGAGTGAGAGGTCCGCCAGCGGGACGTCGGAGACGGCGTCGTGGAGCGTGGAGGCGACGGTCACCGCGTCGCCCGTCTCGCAGACGTACCCCCCGCAGTAGGCCGGGGCGGTGACGACGTCCAGGCAGTCGCCGTCCCCGGCGACGAGGAGGTAGTTGCCACAGCCGTATCGCGCCTCGTGGGCCAGGAACTCCGCCAGTGGGGTATCGTCGTACGCCTCGGCGAGCTCGGGCGGCGGACGGTGGAACGGCGTCCCGTACACCCTCGCCCCGGCCGACGGTGGCCGCAGAGAGGAGACACAGCACTCCGTAACGGACGTCGACACGGTATCGAAGTTATCACTCTCCGGGAACAAATAGCTAGTAGCCACCTGGTTGTGTGGTCGTTACGTCGCCACGGCACCGCCCACCGTGGCGACCCGGCCGAGACGGCCCGGTACAGCCGTGCCGGACGACCGCGACCCGACCCGGTCGAATCGACCGACTGCGGCGGTCGCCGTGGAGGCGTTCCGCACGCTGACCCAGACGTGGACCTCGCGGTAGGCGGTGGCGAGCGACGGCTGCGACGGCGGGTCGCCGCGGTAGAGCAGGAACGCCAGTCGAAGCCGGTCGCCGGTCACCGTCGGCGTCACCTGCTGGCGCCGGCGCCAGGTTCCGTTCGGTGCGACGGTCGCGGAGACCGTAGCCAATCGACTCGACGCCACGACGTGCGTTCGGTTCCCCGCCCCGCGCAGACGCTGGAGTACGACGACCAGCGTGTAGGTCTCCGGTTGCCCCTCGTGGTTCTCGACGCCGACGACGAGCGACGTCGGGCGCCCTTCGACCAGCGCGCCGGGGTACTGCCCGGCCACCTGGCCGCTGTCGTTCGACGACGGGAGGACGTACAGCTCGGTGAACGTCTCGCCGTGTCTCGACCCGCCGAGCGCGTACGCGACGCTCGCCACGGTGACGAGCACACTGACGACGACGACCACTCGAAGGACGAGGTCCGTCCGGGAGCCAAAGCCGTCGTTCGGGGAGACGGCGGAGAGCGGCGCGGGAACCGGTACCGTGAACCGTTCGGCCGGGGGCAACGACAGCCGACGGACGGCGGCGACCGCGAGCGCGACCAGCGTGACGAGGCCGACCCCCGGCACGACAGTCACGAGACGGACGCCGATATCGGCGCTGTTCAGGAACAGCGCGACCAGCGGAGAGACGACGAGGCTCACGGCGATGGAGAAGACGAGGCGCTCGAAGCCCCGGACGCCGACGCTTGATTCGGCGCCGTCACGCGAGAGCGCGCTCGGACGTTCGGGATAGAGCGCGGCCACCAGCGCGTAGCCGGGGGCGAACAGCGTGAAGGGGACGCCGACCACCAGCAGCACCGCCGGCCAGCGAGTCGGCGAGGCGACCGTGACGACGACCGCGAGAACGACGAGGAGCGCGAGGAGCACCAGGTCGAGCGTCGAACTCGCGGCTGCCGGACCGCGATTCCGGTGGGCACCCCCCATGCCACCCCGTTTGACCGGGAACGACATAGTATCCGCGGTCGGTCGGGGCGACCGCGAGAAGCTATTTCCCGGCGGCGGCCGTCTGTCCGCAGGTGGGTGGAGTCGTCACTGTCAGCGTCGATAGCGAACTCGCGTGGCGCGTTCGCGATGGCGCCGCAGTCGGTGCGTTCTCGCGTCCGGCGCTCGACCCCGAGCGCCGGTCGTCCAGACGCACCGACGAACGTCCGGCGCGTACAGCGCCGCGTCACTCGAGGGAGCAGTCGTAGCGATGTGCGGGATCGGCGGGAAGCTCTCGTTCGACGCGAAGCCCGACGAGGGGCTCGGAGAACGGATGGCCGAGCGGATGCGTCACCGTGGCCCCGACGCGGCGGGCGTGTACGCGGATGGTCCCGCGCTGCTCGCCCATCGACGGCTCTCGATCCTCGACCTGAGCGAGGCGGGGAACCAGCCGATGTCCAACGGCGACGGCACCGTTCACATCGTGTTCAACGGGGAGATCTACAACTACCGCGAGCTCCGCGAACGAGTGGCGCACTATCCGCACAACTCGGAGACGGACACCGAGGTTCTCCTCCACCTCTACGAGGAGTACGGGGTCGACTGTCTCCAGCATCTCCGCGGGATGTTCGCCTTCGCGATCTGGGACGAGCGAAGCGAGCGGCTGTTCCTCGCGCGCGACCGCCTCGGACAGAAGCCGCTGTTCTACCGAGCCGACGGGGAGTCCTTCTGGTTCGCCTCGACGGTGCGGGGCATCCTCGCCGACGATGACGTCTCCGCAGCGCCGGACCTGCCCGCGATCCGACAGTACCTGACCTACCAGTACACCCCCCATCCGACGACGGGCTTCGCGGGCATCGAACAGCTACGACCCGCCGAGTACATGCTGGTGGATCGGGAGGGAACCGAGCGCGAACGCTACTGGTCGTTGTCGTATTCGGATCAGTTCGACGCGTCGGCCTCGACGCTCGCGAGTAGACTGCGAGTGAAGCTGCGCGAGGCGACGCGGTTGCGAATGCGGAGCGACGTCCCGGTGGGCGTCTTCCTCTCCGGCGGCATCGATTCGTCGGTCGTCACCGCGCTCATGTCCGAACTCGCGGACGAGCCGGTCAGCACGTACTCGATCGGCTTCGACCTGGAGCGCTACGACGAACTCGAGTTCGCCCGCGAGGTCGCCGCGGCGTACGGGACCGACCACCACGAGTACACGGTCACCCCGGATTCGATGGCCGTGCTGCCCGAGCTCGTCGAGGCGTACGAGATGCCGTTCGGCGATCCCTCGGTCCTCCCGACGTACTACGTCTCGGCGGTGTCGAGCGAGGACGTCACCGTCGGCCTCACCGGGGACGGTGGCGACGAGAACTTCGCCGGGTACGACCGATACACGTGGGACTGGATCACGACCCGGATGGCGAGTCTCCCCCCGGCGCTCCGGCGTCTCGGCGCGACCGCGCTCGGGTCGCTGCCTCGACCCCTCCGGGAGAAGCGGGCCGTTCGATACCCGACTCTGGCGTTCGAGTTCGCCGCCGGAGACGAGGTCGAGCGGTACTCGAACGTCGTGTGTCGTGCGACGGGCGAGGACGCGGCCCGCGTCTGGAACGGACCCCAATGGGACGAAGAGCTCGCGTACCTCCGCGAGGCGTTCGCTCGTGCGGACGGTCCCCGACGCCTCGACCGGCTCGCCCACGTGGACATCCAGACGTACCTGCCGGACGCCCTGCTCGTGAAAGTCGATAGAGCCAGCATGGCCCACTCGCTGGAGGTCCGGTCGCCGTTCCTCGACCACGAGCTCGTCGCGTTCACCGCGAAGATCCCGGCGAAGTACAAGTGGCGACGCGGCGAGGGGAAGTGGTTGCTCAAGCGGGCGTTCGCCGATGAGCTCCCGGAGCCGATACTGGACCGGGAGAAACAGGGCTTCGCCGTGCCCGTACACGAGTGGTTCCGGGCCGGGCTCCGCGAGTTCGCCAGCGAGAAGCTCGACCGGCTCGGCTCGCGCGAGCCCTTCGACGCGCGCGGCCTCGACGCGCTGTTCCGAGCGCACCAGGAGGGGAACGATCACGGCTATCGCATCTGGGACCTCGTGATGCTCGAGTCGTGGTACGAGCGGTTCATCGATTGATTCGCGACGTGGTCGTCTCCGACTCGGGTGTCGGTAAGCACAGACTACCCACCCCGGGAGGGGCAACAGTTTCGGTTCGTCCACGGCCCGCGGGTGGGCTGGCGGTGGACCGACGGCGACGGTCGTCCGATCCACCGAACGTGTTCGTTCCACGGTTTCCGGTACGTAAACGAGAGTAATCGAGATACTAACGGAAACGAACCGGAGGCAGGTTCAGCGAACTGGAAAGAACGTTTATTGGGAGTATAGAGAACCTACCGACCGGATGGCCCCAGCTGACGACGACGATAGCGAACGAGATAGCGAGAAGGAACTGCTTAACAGACGGGGGTATCTCAAACTGGCCGGCTCCGTCGCCGCCGTCGGGTCGCTCGCCGGCTGTACGAGCGAGGCGGCGACGGCCCGGAACCAGTTCGGCTACGGTGGGATCGGTGTCGTCGGCCGCGGTCTCGCGCACGCCACCCGCGCGGTGCAGTTGACCTCCGTCTGCACCATGCGCGACGCCGACGTCGCGGCGTTCGGGATCCGGAACCGCGGCAACGTCGCTCTCCACCTGCGCTACGCCGTGGACGGCGAGACGGACCGGACCGACGTCGTCGTCGACGCCAGGAGTAGCAGGTACATCGTCGTCCCGACCAGCAACGACGGTACGGCGACGGTCCGGGTCTACGAGGACGGCTCCCTGGTCGCGACCAGGACGAGCAACCGGAGGCCGTGCCGCCGGATGCGGTGGTGGCGGACGACCACAGAGACCACGACGCCGACGCCGACGAACACCCCGACGACCACCACCACCGCGCTCCCGACGACGACCGCCGCACCACCGACGGCGAGCACGACCTCAACGACCACCGCGGTGCCGACGACCACAGCCACGACCACGGTCACTACCACGACTCCCACTTCTACGACGACCGCGACGTCCGAGCCCTCGACCACGACGAACACGTCGCCGACGACGACCACGTCGACCACCCCCCAGGACGACTTCGGTGAACAGGGCTACGGACAGTACGGCTACGGCGGAGTCGTGACCTAACGAACCCATGACGGAAAATCACCCCTACCACACCCCCGAGAAGGGAACACTCGACTGGAACGTCCCGCTCAACGACAACTTCCGACAGCTCGACAGAGACGTCGAGGTCCGCGACGTCGAGACCAACCTCGACGACTACACCCCGAAGACCGGGGCGCTGTTCCGCGCCACCGACACCGGGGCGGTCTTCGTCGGCGACGGCTCGAACTGGCAGTCGCTCAACCCGCCCTCCCGGAACGTAAGCGGCGACCGCGACACCGTCAGCGGCGACGGCGTGACGACGGTGTTCACGCTCTCGCACTCGCTGGGGACGGTCCCGTCGGCCGTGATGGTGACGCCGGCGAGCGTCGACGCCTCGACGGACTTCATGACCAGGCCGGGCAACCACACCGCGTCGACGGTCGAGATCGAGTACTTCGCGGCGCCGGCCGCGGGCGACGGGAACCTCGCGTTCGAGATAATCACGGTGGAATGAGATGACGGCAACGTACTTCGTGTCGACGAGTGGCAGCGACGGGTCCGGCGACGGCAGCGAGGGGAACCCCTTCGCCTCGCTCGGGCCGGTGAAAAGCGCTCTGGAGAACGACTCCGCCCCCGAGGGCTCGACGGTCTACTTCCGGGCGGGCACCTACAGCGAACCCAGCGCCTTCTCGGTCTGGAACGTCGACGGGACCGACAGCCAGCCCATCACGTTCGAGGCCTACCAGGGCGAGAGCGTCACGCTCGATTACAGCGCCCTGAGCGGCAGCACCCGGAGCTGGAACTTAGACGACGTTAACAACTGGATAATCAAGGGACTCGAGTTCCGCGACGGTCCCTGGTACGGGCTGTTCGTCGGGAACCTCTGTAGCAACGTCCAGGTCCTGAACTGCGAGTTCCACCACTTCGGCAACTCCGGCATCTACTTCTACTCGTCGGGGGCCAACAACCTGGTTCGGAACTGTTCGAGCCACCACAACGCCGACAGCACCGGCGGAAACGCCGACGGGCTGGGCGCGGCCGGCGGGATCGAAGGCGGGATCACCGTCGAACACTGCCAGTTCTACCAGAACTCCGACGACGGGTGTGACTTCTGGGGCGCGAACGGGCTGACCGTGCGCCACTGCATGGCCTACCGCAACGGCTACGACAACGCGGGGACCCCTGCCGGCGACGGGAACGGGTTCAAGCTCGGTGGCAAATCCAACTCCGGTGGGCACCTCTACCACAACAACGTGTCCTTCGACAACCGTAACCGGGGGATGGACCACAACGACTCTCCGGTCCCGTCGAAGCTCTACAACAACACCTGCTTCGGCAACGGAGGGCCGAACTACCGGTTCTCGATGGACGTCGCCCACGAGCTCAGGAACAACATCTCTTATAAGGGCAGTGAGGACATCGCGTCGGGCGTCGACGACCGGAAGAACTCGTGGAACCTCGGCATCTCCGACCCGAAGTTCAAGAGCCTGGACCGGACGTCGCCGGACTTCGTCCGGCTGTCCGCCGACAGCCCCTGCATCGACTCGGGCATCGACGTGGGCCTCTCGTACTCGGGGTCACAGCCCGACCTGGGTGCCTACGAGTACAAGAACCCGACCACCATCACGACCACGACGACCAGCACCCCGACGACGAGCACGCCGACCACGACGGCTACCCCCACGACCACGACCACCACGACTGACACGCCGACCACCACCACCACGGCTGACACGCCGACCAC
>Ga0102959_1000103_pt1 | contig 27903 bp, 19 predicted proteins | sample SalPonF2_B_D2_MG_FD_84520 | JGI IMG/M metagenome (GOLD analysis project Ga0102959, IMG submission 84520) | Salt pond soil microbial communities from South San Francisco under conditions of wetland restoration - Salt Pond MetaG SF2_B_D2_MG ...
AGCCGAAGCTGCGTCCGTGGGTAGCGGCGCCGGTCTTGCTGGTAACCGCTCAGCATTGGCTTCATGTTCCGTGCTCCTTGACACGTATCCATCTACAGGGCCAATCGACGCTACCGACTCATTCCTTAAATAACGCGCATTTTTCCTTACCTGCCAAAATTACCCAGACTGCCCCATTTAACGCCCATGGACGGACTACGCCACTTGGATCGAAGGGCGGACTCCTTGACCATTTGCTGTCCGGCCGGTAAGATGCCTCCCCGTAAGGCGGCCCATGAAACAACTACTCGATGCGGAACATGTCCAGCAGGCCATCGACCGCCTCTACCAGGCGGCATTGGCCGGTCTTCCCGCCAAGGGCCCCATCGCCGTGGTCGGCATCCGCACGCGCGGCGAGACGCTCGCCGCCCGCATCGTGCGGCAGTTGCGCGGCGACAAGCCCAAACGGCACATCGACCACGGCATTCTGGACATCACGTTCTATCGCGACGACCTGTCCCGCCGGCGCGGCGCGCCGCTCGTTCGGGCCACGGAAATCGACTTCGACCTTGACGACGCGTGGGTGCTGCTCGTCGACGACGTGCTGCAGACCGGCCGCTCCATACGGGCCGCGCTCGACGCCCTGCACGACTTCGGCCGGGCGAGGTGCATCCGCCTGGGCGTGCTGATCGATCGCGGCGGGCGCGAGCTGCCGATCTCCGCGGATTTCGTCGGCCACCGGCTGCTCGTGGAAGAGGGGCAGCGAATCCAATTGCGACTGAGGGAAACCGATGGCGAAGAAGGCGTCTTCCTCATCAAGAACCGCGCCTCCTGAGGCCCCGGCCGCCGGCGGAGCGGACTTCGTCTGGCGGCGGAAGGACCTCGTGGGCCTGGACGTCCTCTCGGCCGGGGAGATCGTGCACATTCTCGACACCGCCGAGAGCTTCAAGGAGGTCTCCACCCGGTCGATCAAGAAGGTGCCCGCCCTCCGCGGCAAGGTGGTGGCACTGATGTTCTTCGAGGACAGCACCCGCACGCGGATGAGCTTCGAGCTGGCGGCCAGCCGCCTCTCGGCCGACACGATCAACTTTACCGCCAAAGGCTCGTCGGTGGCCAAGGGCGAAACCACGCTGGACACCATCCGCAACATCGAGGCGATGGGCGTGGATATTTTCATCGTCCGGCACAACCAGTCCGGCGCGCCGCACCTGCTGGCCCGGCAGGTGCGCTCCAGCATCGTCAACGCCGGCGACGGCCAGCACGAGCACCCCACGCAGGCGCTGCTGGACATCTTCACCATCCGCCAGCGCCTCGGGCGGCTGGAGGGGCTCAAGGTGGCCATCGTGGGCGATATCGCCCATTCCCGCGTGGCCCGCAGCAACATCCTCGGCCTGCGGAAGCTCGGGGCGGAGGTGGTGGTCGTCGGCCCGCCGACGCTGGTGCCCTCGGCCATCATGCCGATGGGCTGCTCCATCAGCCACAGCCTGGACGACGTGCTGGGCGAGGTGGACGTGGTGAATATGCTGCGGATCCAGTTCGAGCGGTTCTCCAACGCCGGCATGCCGGGCTTCCCCTCCGTGCGGGAGTACCACAAGCTCTACGGCCTCACCACCGAGCGGCTCCAGCGGGCGAAGAAGAACGTGTTGGTGATGCACCCGGGGCCGATCAACCGCGGCGTGGAGATCACCTCCCAGGTGGCCGACGGCCCCAACAGCTGTATCCTCCAGCAGGTGACCAACGGCCTGGCCATCCGCATGGCCGTGCTGTACCTGGTGAGTCAGGGAAGCGAATGAATTGGCCGGCCCGAAGGGCCGGGAAGGATTTAGCCGGAGCCGTAAGGCTCCGGAAACGGACGCCCTAGATTACAGAGCCCTGAAGGGGCGAAAGAGATGTCTTACACGAGCCTGTTCTACCATATCGTATTCTCGACCAAGCAGCGCCGCCGCATGCTGCGCGAACCGATCCGCCAGCGCGTGATCGAGTATGTTGGGGGCATCGTCCGCAACCTCAAGGGCCAGCTTCTACGGGGAGGAGGCCACGATGACCATCTGCACCTCGTGACGGTCCTGCACCCGACATCCAATCTCTCCCAGTTCATCAGTAAGCTGAAGTCGAACTCAACGCGCTGGATCCGCAATGCGGAACCTGCGCTCGGAGCCTTCGAATGGCAGGATGAGTACGCCGCTTTCACCGTTTCGCGTTCCGCACTGCCTCGCGTTCTGAGGTACGTCGAGAAGTAGGCGGAGCATCACAAGAGCATGAGCTTCGTAGAGGAGTTGGTCGCGCTTCTGGACAGGCATGGGATCAAATATGACGAACGGTACATCCGATAGCTTCCTGTCGCCCCTCCGGGGCTCTGCTTTCCTGCGCAACCGCTACCGGAGCCTCACGGCTCCGGCTAAATCCTCGCGGGTCCTCCGGACCCGGAACGGCAGCAGCTTGGCGATTGTGGCGAGATCCTGTGGACCGGCCTGTCGCCGAGCGCCCGTCCCTCACGGTGCAGTTGTGCTGTCATCGCCCGAACCCTCCGCATCCCTGCTGGCAGGAGCACTATGATCGACATCCTCATCCAGAACGGGCGCGTGATCGATCCGGCGAACGGGCGCGACGGCGCGGCGGACGTGGCGATCCTCGATGGGCGCATCGCCGAGGTGCGGCCCGGCATCAAAGGCAAGGCCCGGCAAACCATCGACGCGGCGGGCAAGATCGTCTCGCCCGGCCTGATCGACATTCACGTGCACTGCCGAGAGCCGGGCCACGAAGACGAGGAGACCATCGCCACCGCGGCCGCCGCGGCCGTGGCCGGCGGCTTCACCACCATCTGCGCGATGCCCAACACGCATCCGCCCATCGACGACGAGACAGCCGTCAACTACATCCTCCAGCGCAGCGGCCAGGCGGGCCTCGCCCGCGTGCTGCCGGTGGGTTGCCTTACCCAAGGCCGCGAAGGAGAGCAGCTTGCCGAGATGGGCCAGATGGCCGAGGCCGGCGCCGTGGCCTTCACCGACGACGGTGACGGCGTCGCCAGCCCGCTGGTCATGCAGCGGGCCATGCAGTACGCCCGCATGCTCAACCGCCCGGTCATGCAGCACTGCCAGGACCCCGGCCTCGCCGGCGGACACATGAATTCCGGCCCCATCGCCGTGCGGTTGGGCCTGGCGGGCATCCCCGCCAGCGGAGAGGAAATCATGCTCCGGCGAGACCTGGAGTTGCTGGAGCGAACCGGCGGGCGGTATCACGTGCAGCACGTCTCCTCGGCCGGCAGCGTGGACCTGATCGCCTGGGCGAAAGACGGCGGCCTGCCCGTCACCGCCGAAGCCACTCCGCATCACCTATTGCTGACCGACGCGGCCTGCATGGACTTCGACTCCAACTACAAGATGAACCCCCCGCTCCGCACGGCCGTGGACGTGGAGGTGCTCCGCCGCGGCGTGGCGGACGGCACGATCGACTGCCTGGCCACCGACCACGCCCCGCACGCGATGGAAGAAAAGGAGATGGAGTTCGGGCTGGCGCCCTTCGGCATCATCTCTCTGGACTGCGCGCTGGGGCTGTACATCAAGGCGCTGATCACCAGCAAGGCGTGCGACTGGCCGCGCCTGATCGAGGCGTTGACCATCGGCCCGGCGAAGATCATCGACCATGCCGGCGAGGGGCTGGGCACGCTCTCCGCCGGGGCGGCGGCCGACGTGACGGTCATCGACCCGAAGAAGCGCTGGACCGTCCGCGTGGACCGGTTCGCCTCCAAGGCCCGCAACTGCCCGTATGAAGGGTGGAAGCTGACCGGCCGCCCCACGCATACCATCGTCGGCGGCGAGGTGAAGTTCGCCCCGTAGGCGGCATGGCTTGCGTGTGACGGCCCGTCGCCAGACCCGCCACCCCGGCGGGGTTCCCATCGATGCTCATGCAACCGTCTCCACCGGGCAAGTCCGGGCTTGAAATTGGTCTCCCGGGGGTATGAAATACAGAGATAGACTTCCGCATGCCGAGCACGACCGAAGCGTGGACCGGCGAACCACTGCATGGGCAAACGAATTGCTTGGAATTGACACAACTCCACCCCTCGCCAGTCTGGCGGCGGCCGTGGCGGCGGCGGGGGTGGGCTGCTGGGCGGTCACGGCTCTGGTCATACGCCAGGCCAGGAAACTCAAACTGGTCGACCGGCCGGGCGCCCGCAAGGTGCACACCTCGGCCGTGCCGCGGCTGGGGGGGGTGGCCGTCATGGCCGTCACGGTCTGCGTGCTCGGCGGATGGATGCTGGCGGGCCGTGGGGTCCTCGATTCGCCGACCACGAGCCGATTGACCGCCCTGCTGGGGGCCGCGTTGGTCATGGGCCTGATCGGCCTGAGCGACGACCTCGCAAACCTCCGCGCACGCTATAAGCTTCTGGGGCAATTCGCCCTGGCGGTGGTCGCGGTGCGAATGGGCGTATCGCTGGACCTGGCCGCCATTTTGGGCGCCTCCGGGCCGCTCATCCGGGTCGCGGGGTTCGTGCTCTCGGTGGTCTGGCTGGTCGGGGTGACCAATTCCCTGAATCTCATCGACGGCCTGGACGGCCTGGCCGGGGGAATCGCCGCGATCGCCCTGGGCCTGACCGCGGCCATATGCCTGGCGACAGGGCAGGCGGCGGCGGCCGTGGTCTCGCTGGTGGTCTTGGGCTGTGTCGGCGGATTTCTGGCCCACAACATCCGGCCGGCGAGGATCTTTCTGGGCGATAGCGGGTCGCTGTTCCTCGGGTTCCTGCTCGGCGGGCTGGTGCTGGTTCTGGCCAATAAGGCCGGGCCGGCGCCGCTGGCGGCGCTTCCGGTGGTGGCTCTCGGCCTGCCGATTCTGGACACCGCCTCGGCCATGCTGCGGCGGGTTCTGGAGCGCCGGCCCATCTTCGCCCCCGACCGAAGACACGTGCACCATTGCCTGCTGGCGCGCGGCTTCTCCCACGGCCAGACGGTGGCGATCCTCCACGGGGTGAGCCTCCTGGCGGTTCTGGTGGGCTGCGGCCTGTTTCTGGTGAATGGCCCGGCCGGCTGGGCGATGTTGGGGGCGGCCTGGGCGGTGCTGATCGGCCTGATGTCCTATGCCGGGCCGCTTCACCCGCGACAGCTTTACCACGGCTTCGGCCGGCGGCAGTCGTTCATGAACGCGGCGCGGCGAGACTCCAAGACATTCCGCGAGATCCAGTTGCGCCTGCGCGAGGCCCCGGACCTCCGCTCGTGGTGGCAGGTGATGCGTCGCGCGGCGCGCTACTTCGGCTTCGTGCGGCTGCGGATCAACATCGAGGGGCCGGCCAGCCAGATGCACAGCCACCGCCTGCGGTGGAGCAACGCCGCCCTGGCCGAAGGCGACGACCTGATCTCCATGAAGCTCAGCTCGGCGCCGCTGCACAGCGGGCACCGCTACAGCGTTCTGATCGAACTGCCCGCCGATGGCTCCTTTGAGCTGGCCACCCGGAAGGCTTCGTTGTTCGGCCGCATGCTGGACGAGCACACGCCGGACTTCCTCACGGCGGCGGAAGCCCGCAAGCGGCGGACGGAGGGCCTGGCGCTCACCAACAAGCGGAGTGTCTCTCCGGCCCAACCAAGCAGGCCCCGGCCGCTCGCCAAGCAGCCCTGAACGGGAGTTGTCCAACCGTGCGCATTGTCGTCAACGGCCGATTTTCCCAGTACAAGACCGGCGTGGGCAGGGTCATCGAGAACTACCTGGTCCAACTGGCCCGGCTGGACACCCGCAACGAATACTTCATCCACGTCAACCGCGAATTCGCGCATCTGCGGTTCGACAACGATCGATTCCACGTTCTGTCCAACGGCGTGCCGGCCGCCGCGAGCGCGGCCAACCATCTCTGGACCCAGACGGGCCTGCCGCGGAGCATCCGCAAGCACCGGGCGAACCTGCTGCTGCTGCCGCAGATCAACCTCATGCTGGTCAAGCTGGCGCCGACGATCCTCTTCCAGCACGATCTGATCGAGTACCACCTGAACAATCAGCGGCTGCACAAGATGCTCTTCCGGAGGTTCGCCCTGCCCCGCGCGATCAACCTGGCGGACCGGATCATCAGCGTCTCACAGAGCACCACCGCGGATATCGAGCGGTTCTTCCCGGCCGCCCTGTCGCGGACCACGACCATCCTGTCCGGGGTAGACCTGGGCCACCTTCGCCCGCTCGACCCGGTGGAAGCGAGAGAGACCGTCTCTCGCCGGTTCCCCGTTCAGGGGCCGTACATCCTGTACGTCGGCACGCTCACCGAGCCGCAGAAGAACCTCATCCGGCTCGTGGAGGCCTTCGCCCTGCTCCGCCGGCGCGGGCTGAAGCTCTCGCTGCTTCTCGCCGGCGCCCACGGCAAGGACAGCGGCGCCATCTTCGCGCGGGCCGAGCAGCTTGGGCTTGCCGGCGACATCGTGGCCCCGGGCTACGTCGCCGATGAAGACCTCAGCGCCCTGTACAGCGGCTGCGAGGCGTTTTACTTCGCCTCGCTCCATGAGGGGTTCGGACTGCCGGTGCTGGAGGCGATGGCCTGCGGGGCCGCGGTGGTCACCTCCACAACCAGTTCCCTGCCGGAGGTCGCCGGCGACGCCGCGCTGCTCGTGGACCCCCGCAGCGTCGAGGCCATCGCCGGGGCGCTGCACCGGATCGTCACCGACAGCGATCTCCGCACGCGGCTGGGGCGGAAGGCCCGGCAGCGGGCCGGCCAGTTCCGCTGGGAGTCCGCCGGGCGGGCCCTGCTGGAGGAGATCAACCGGTTCGACCCCTCCGCGCCGTCTCCGGCAGCACGAAGCGAAGACCGCGTCTAACCGGCCGCGGCGCCGGGGCGGGCGCCCTGGCGCCGCAGCGCGCCGAGCCGCGCTACGGCTGGGGGGGACGGCTGTTGGGGCATTGGTAGACCACAAGCCGGTCGCGGCTCTTGTAGACCGGCTCGTCGAAGACCTTCTTCCAGTTCGCCGCCACAAAGTGAGGATCTTCACCGGAGAACTGCCTTACGGAGTAGTCGAAGCCCACCCGGCTGTCGCCCATTGTCCGCTCGGAGTAGAACCAGACCCGTGAGTCGAAACTGGCGACCATCGCATCCGGAGGCGAATGGCGCCGCAGATAGCTCGCCGCCTGGCGATAGACCTCCTTGCCATGGCCCACGGGCAGGAGCAGCGTCGGAACGGCGGCGATGAGCAAGGCCGCCGTCGCGATGGCGCTGCCCCGCAGGCCGAGCCGCCCCGGCCAACGGGCGAGGCGCAGCCGCTTGCGCAAGGCCCGGTCCAGCGTCACCGTCACCAGGCGAACCCCCGCCCACACGTAGAAGCCCATCGCCATCGCCGGGGCCATGATGTAGCGGGTGCTGATTTCCGGGCCGACACACGCATAGCGAACGGCCAGAATCGCCAGCCACCCCACCGGCAGCGCTGTCATCAGGAAGCGCTCGTGCCGGTCCGCATTTTGGCGGAAACGGTGCGCCCACCCCGCCAACAGCAATGCCAGGGGGATGTACATCATCCCGCTGAGGCTCTTGTGGACAACCCGAACAAAGAAGTCCGCCACGCCCGCCAAGCCGGTCAAGGGGGCGGCGGCATCTGCCGATCGGTTCGCCAGAACCTCCGCCACGATGCCGGCGTTCCTCGGGACATACCCGGTGGAGGCCAACCAGGCGGCGGCCACCGCCGCGAACACCCCCACCAGCACCCCGGCGGCGATCGCCGAGCGTCGGCCGCTCCATGCCCCGCCGCGGGCAAGGCCCTCCCGCGCAATCCAGGCCAGCCCCAGCGCGGCAAGAAGGACCCCTTCGGCGCGCACGAGGGACGCCCCGGCGGCCAGCAGGCCGGCCAGAAGCATCCACCGCAACGATCCCCGCCGGACGGCGCAGGACAGTGCGGCCAAAGCGGAGACGAACAGCAGCACGAACGGCCAGTCGCGCAGGGCGTCCGCCCCGTGCTTGGCGAACCGGGGCAGCGTCAGCATGATCGCCATGGCCGCCAGCGCCCCCCGCCCGCCGATGAACCGCCGATAGAGCAGGTACAGCGGCACGATCGACAGCACGCGGCAGAGGAGGGTGACAGACTGCGCCGTCAGCGCCCAGTCCCGGCGAGCGTCCTGTCCATCCAGGCCCACCAGCGCCCCCGCCGCAGCGACCATCGCCGGGTAGCCCGGCGGCACGCGGGGGCCCCGCGGCGCCTGGCCCTGCAGCAGGTCGCGGGCCATTTCGACATAGAGCACGCCATCCGGAGAGATCACCACCGTCGTGCGGAGGTGATAGAGGCCCATCGCCGCGGCCATCGCGGCCAGCAGACCGATGTGAACCGCCGCTCGCTTGCGGCAAGACCAATCCACCTGACGGATCATGAACACTCCCAATTCAGCCTGTTGAGCCCCTGAGATCCAAAGCCCCACAGATGGTTGCGAACCGTGCGGCCCAACTGTTGGACCGCGCGAACTGCTTGCGCCGCATTCGGAGCGAAGGCGCCGCCTGCTCCGCCAGGGCCCGCTCCAGCGCGTCACACACGCGGCCTGGATTGTATATCATCGCGGGGCTGGCCAATTGACGGACGGTCTTCATTCCGCTGGACACCACGCTCAACCCCGCGGCGAAATACTCATACAGCTTGATCGGAGAGACCGCATCGGTCATCCGATTGACCCGAAAGGGCGCCAACCCCACCCCGCAACGGGAAAGCAGATTCGGCAGCGCGCGATAGGGAATCGGTCCGGGCATGGCGACGTTGGGCAATGCCCGCATCTCCGCGGGCGCCTCGACGCGTCGCGGCCCGGCCAGGATGAAGCGCAGCGCGGGGAATGTGCGGGCGAGCAGCGCGACGGCGTCGAAGTCGAACCATTCGGCGATGGCGCCCACGTAGACCACGTTGCGGGCCGGATCGCGGTCCAGCAGGCGACGCCAGCGTTCCGGCAGGGCCTCGGCCGAGGTCGGCCGGTCGAAGAAGTCGAAGTCCACGCCGTTGGGCAACAGGACCGCTTTGGATGCGTCGGCGGAGAACTTGTCCATCAGCACGGGCGAGGTGAAGAAGGCCGCGTCGCTGGCGCCGATCAGCCGGCGCTCGCGTTCCAGCAGGCTGGCCGGCACGTCGGCGAAGTGCTCCAGGTCGTCCACGCAGCGGTAGGCCAGTTTGCGGGCGCGAACGTGGCGGAGGATCGAGATATGCCTCGGGTCGGAAAACCACAGCAGTTCCACGTCGTCGAAGCCCAGCCTCGCCAGCAACGGGCCCATGCGGGGCAGCAAAAAGTCGTAGTAGCGGTCCACGATCCAGCCCGCCCCCAGCCCCGGGCTTCTGCGGTAGGGGAGGAACGTGAACGGCGTGAGGCTCCACAAACGCCGCCCCTGCCGGACGGGCCGTCCCCCGTTGAACTGTCGGTGCCGCGGGTTGCGCCCCTTGAGCACCTGCGGCAGGTGCCACGGCAGCGAGATCCACAGCACTTCATAGCGCTCGGCGAACCGGTCGGCATAGTGGTGGCTGCCCACACGGATGGGCCAGCGGTAGGGCATGTTCTCCAGGCAGATGATGCGGGCCGGACGCGCGGTCATTGCGGGGGAGTTTCCCGGCGACGGGGCAGGAACTTGTTCCGCAGTATCCATCGGCTCACCGCAAGGAGGTTCTTCTTCATCGGCTCGGCCACCGAGCCCATCATCCAGCAGTCCTTGCCGCAGTGGCCGGCGAGGGCGCGGACCTCCTCCGCCCGGGGCGATGTCCAGATCGTCTCGAAGTCTTCCCGGCGCAGGTCGCCCATCGGCTCGTCCAGCACATTGCACGGCAGCACCCGTCCGAACGGGTCCAGGAAGAAGGCGTCTCGTCCCATCCGGCACGGCAGAAGCCGCTGCCCGCCCTGAATGTAGTTCACCAGGCCGTGGTTGAAGTACGCCCGGAACCAGTCCTTGGGCCGGGGCGAACGCAGCAGCTCCTCGATGAACCGGTCAAAGCACTCGGCCACAAACTCAGGCTTCGAGATTGTATTGTCCATCTTATGGAAATAGAACGAGTTGTGCAGCGCCGCGGAGGCGAATTCCACCCCCATCAGCCGCGAGAGATGGTACAGGTCTACCAGGTCGCCGGCGTTGGCGTCTGAGACCGTAATGCCGAAGCCTATGTCCTTGATCCCCATACTCTTAAGCCGCAGCAGGGTTCGCAGACCATGGTCGAAGCCGTCCTGCATCCCCCGCAACTGGTCATTGCTGCGGGGCAGCCCCTCCAGGCTTACGCGGATGCCAAGCCGGCTGAACCGCTCAAACAGCCTCACGATGCGCTCCGTAAGGTAGCCGTTGGAGCTGATCACGATGCGGCGGCTGCGGGCCTGGACAACCCGGACGATCTCCTCCAGGTCGTCGCGGAGGAACGGCTCCCCGCCGGTGATGTTGACCGTATCCATATACGGAAGCCTGGCGAAGACTTCCGGGCCGATCTCCTCCGCCGGCTCGCTGGGGTGCTTCCAGGTGTGGCACATCCGGCAGCGCGCATTGCAGCGGTAGGTTACGATCAGGCTCGCAAAACGGACTCTTCTCACGGCCGCCTCCGGATGCCACGCGCGGGCATCTTCAAAAAGCAAACCGTAAGTATAGCCGCCGACGGGGCGGATTACATCACCTCCTCCGCCTCGGGCCGCGAGGGGGGGCGCAATGCGGCTCACGGCTCGCATTGCGGCCGGCCGACTTAATCGTTACGCTGAAGTGCGGTTGCAGGCAACGCAAAAGGAGACTCACCGCCATGGACGCCGAGAACACGATCCGGGAAATCGCCGTCGCCGCACGCAAGGCCGCCGCGAAGCTCGCCGTGACCACCGGCGCGCGGCGAGACGCCGCCCTCCGAGAGGCCGCCGCCGCCCTCCGAGCCGGCGCGGAAGAACTCAAGGCCGCCAACGCCAAAGACCTCGCCCGCAGCGAGGAGTTCGGCCTGTCGAGCGCCATGGTCAAACGCCTCACGCTGGACGACGCGCGCATCGAGGGCATGGCCGCCGCCCTGGAGGAGATGGCCCTGCAGGTAGACCCGGTCGGCAAGACCCTCGCCGCGTATAACCGGCCCAACGGGTTGCGGATCGAGAAGCGCCGCGTGCCGATCGGCGTGGTGGGCATCATCTTCGAGAGCCGGCCGAACGTCACCTCCGACGCGGCGGGCCTGTGCCTCAAGAGCGGCAACGCCTGCATCCTCCGCGGCGGCAAGGAGGCGATTCACTCGAACCTCGCCATCGCCCGGGCCCTGCGTGCGGGCATCGAGGCCGCCGGCCTGCCCGCCGAGTGCGTTACCGTGCTGGAGACCACGGACCGGGCCCTGGTGCCCGCGATGGCCCGGGCGCAAGGGCTGATCGACCTGATCATCCCGCGCGGCGGGCACGGGCTGGTCTCGGCCGTGGTCGAGGCGGCGACGATCCCCGTCATCAAGCACCTCGACGGCGTGTGCCACGTGTACGTGCATGCCGAGGCGGACCTGGACATGGCCGAGCGCATCGCCGTCAACGCCAAGTGCCAGTACCCCGCGGTGTGCAACGCCATGGAGACGCTGCTGGTGGACGTGGCCGTCGCCAGCCGATTCCTGCCGCAGGTGGCCGGAGCCCTGCTGGCCGAGGGCGTGGAGCTGCGCTGCGGCCCGCGGGCCATGCGGCACATCGCCTCGGCTTGCCCGCAAGCCGTCCAGGCCGGCCGCGTCCTGGACGCGACGCAAGAAGACTGGGGCGCGGAGTACCTGGAGTTGATCCTCGCGGTGAAGGTGGTGGGCGGGCTGCAGGACGCCGTGGATCACATCAATACTTACGGCAGCAAGCACACAGACGCCATTGTCACGCAGAGCCTCGCCGCCGCGGACGCCTTTACGGCGGGCGTGGACAGCTCCAGCGTGATGGTCAACGCCTCGACGCGCTGGGCCGACGGCGGCCGCTACGGCCTGGGCGCGGAGATCGGCATTTCCACGGACAAACTCCACGCCCGCGGCCCCATGGGCGCCGACGACCTGACCACCTACAAATGGATCGTCACCGGCAAGGGGCACATCGTCAAATAGCCTGCGGGCGAGAGGCCCCCTCACGTCGAGGGCGGGGGGCCGCGGCGGCATCCCGGTCTTGGCCGACCGCCAGGGTTCCGCCTCGTCAGGGAGGGGCAATCCTTTCGCGCGGGGGTTTGCCGGGCGCGGCCCGCGTTCAGTCCTTCTTCTCCCGAACGTACGTGTACCGCCGGGCGGGGGTGAGGTAGTGGAAGGTGGTCTCCCGCAGGGCCGTCTCGACGCGGACGGCGAATGGCTCGCGAATGACACGCGGTTCGTACACGTCCTGCACCACCATCACGCGGCGGGGGTCCTTCGCGTCCTGCAGGGCGTCCATCACGAGCGTCACGTGCGTGACGCTCACGCCGGCGCTGGTTCCCCTGGACACGCGAATCTCGCGGAGGGCGGCGCTGTCGATCGGCACGGCGAACAGCCGCGCCAGGCCCCAGCCCAGGCCCTCCAGGCGCAGCTCCACCTGCCCCTCGGCCTCCGGGGCGAAGTGTACCGCCGTGGCGCCGGAGCCGGGCAGCCTTGGGTACACGACCATCCGTGTCGTGCCGGTGAACGCCAGCAGCGGCTGCATGGGCAAAATCTGCTTGATGTGCAGTTCCCGGCCCTCGCGCACCTTCAGCGTCGCGCCGAGCAGCGTGTCGTCTGCCGCGCGGCGCAGCTCGAAGGTGGCCAAGTCCACGTTCTTCCACTGGCGGATGAGGTCTTCCATCACCTCCAGCATGGGCGGGGCCACGTCAAACACCGTCTCCATCAATTGCGGCAACTGGCTGCCCGCACGGGCCGGCGGGGCGGCGGCGAGTTCCCTCTTCAGCAGGCCGGCCAGATTGTCGCGCAGGGCTTCCGGCCGGTCGGCGAGCTGCATCATCATCACCACCCGCTGGCGCAACTCGGGCGGGGTCTGCTTGCCGGCGCCGGCGAAGGCCAGGCGCAGCACCGTCTGGGCCACCACCTCGCGAAGCTGGCCGATGCCGCCCGCGCCGAGGTCTTCCAGCAGCCCCCCGGCCGTGCGCTGGTTCATGTACTGCACGAGCATCTGGATCATCGGCCCGGCCGTCCAGCCCAGGCCGTCATCCGCCTGCTCGTCGCGACGGCCTTCGTCGGTGGAGCGGCGGACGATGGTCTCCGCGGAAACCAGCGCGCCGGTGACGGCATCCACCCATTGCTCCGGATTCTTCTTCGTGTCCGGGTCGGCGATGGGCCGAAGCTCTTCGATGGTCCGCCGCGTCTGGGCCAGCAGGTCCGCCACGTAGCGGGCGTGCTCCGGACTGATGGACACCTCGATTTCATCGGTACCGGCCTTGAGCTTGTCCGTCGCGCGGACGATGCTCACCGTAGACCAGATCAGGCTGTCATCCCGCCGGAATACCCAGCGCGTGGGCACGGGCGTCTGGCCGATCTCGACTGCGGGACGCGTCGCGCCGGACCACGTGTCCTGCTGGATGGACCAGGCTTCGGCGAGTTGCTCCGTCTCGATCGGATGGCTCGGCACGCAGCCGGCTGCCGCCCAAACCATGACTGTCACAAGCAGGGCGTATGCGGCGGTTCTCATTTCGAATCCTCCTTCGCCGCATTCCGCGCGGCCTCGGCCTCGATCTTCTCCAGCACGTCCTCGCGCGGCGGCTGGACGCCCTCGAAGACCGACTTTTCGATCTGCGTCCAGTGCGTGACGACTTCGATCTCGCGGGGCAGGTTCTTCACTTCTTCCGCCAGTTCCGCGTATGCCTCGGCGGAGGCCCGCTCGGGGATCGGCAGGATCAGGTACGCCTTGATGCCGTTTTCGTGGTAGGACACGGCGTCGGAAATCTTGTCTCCGATGCCGACTTGAATCTTCGGGAACCGCTTGCGAAGGTCGGCGAGCATCTCGCTCTTGAACGCGCCGCTGCCGCGGACGAAGCCGCCCAGGTCGCTCAGGAGCAACGGGCCTTGGGGGTAGTCGTGCTTGCGGAGCCACGCCTTGCTCTTGGGGCCGAAGTAGTCCGGCCGGTGGGTGAGGTAGACCGGGGCGTAGCGTTCGGCCAGTCGGCGCATCACCTCCGGCGAGCGCGGCATGGCCTGGGGGTCTCCCACGAGGACGGTGTGAAAGCCGGTGGCGACGACCGTTTTGTCCAGGTCCACCACCATCATCGGGGTGTCGGCCGCGCGGCAGGCCACGAGGAACCGCTGCGGCGCGGGCGGCTCGCCGGCAAGCCCGTTGGGGGAGACCTCCGCCACAAACTCGTAGTCGCCGGGCTTCTCCGGGCGGAAGGTGACGACGGCCGTACCGCCGCCGTCGGTCTCGGCGGCCTTGAACAGGCGGCCGTCCCGGCCGAAGCGCACCACGCAGCCTTCCCGCCCGCCGAGCAGGTCCCCGGCCTGGAGCCGGGCGCGGAGCGGAACCTCCTCGCCGGGCAGGGCGATGTTGTCGTACGCGGCGAAGAAGTATCCCTCCCCTTCCTCGCCAAGGAGAACCTCCTGGGCGCCGCATCCGCAGAGGCATACCGGCAGGAGCAGGAAGGACAGGCCGAATCGAATGGCTCGTATCATGGCTTACAACCCCTTGATATGGTTACTGTAACCATAGCGCTCCGCCGGGCGTAAGTCAACAGGGACTGTTGCCGCGGCGCTTCCGGCACGCTACGCTTATGGAGACAGTTCCGGAAAGGAAAGGGGACGTCATGAAACGCATTGCGTTACTCGTGCTGGCGACGGCGGCGGCCGGCTGTGCCGGGCCGACGATCAACATTCGGCATCACCTGGAGTCTGACATCCCGGCCGCCGGACAGGCTTCGGCGATCTCCGCGGGGCGGTTCACTGTGGAGGACGGACCGCAAGATGGCTTCGCGGCGGCGGCGAGCGACCTGCTGGCCGAGCGGCTGGCCGGCCTTCCGGCCGGCGGAAGCGGCGACGTGCTGGAGGTGACCGGCCGAATCTACGTCGAAGCGGAAGACAAGAAGGATGAGGTCGCCATCCGCCGGCGCGACGCGGCGGGCTTGCTGAGTTCGGAGAGGATCCCCACGCTCGTGCGGACCGTGAAAGTGCGCGTGGACTACGACGTGCGCACCAAGGCCGATGGCCAGCGAGTTGGCGGGGCGGAGACGCGGGGGCGATACGTCTCCACGGCCGACCCGCGCGTGCGGGGCGAACAGGGCCTCGGACGGAATGACAATCCGGACCGCGTGCCGCCGATGGAGCAGGTGGTGACGAAGCTTCTCGGCGAGTGCATGGACACGTTCGTCCGCATGGTCAAGCCGCAGGTGGTGGAGGCGGCGGTTCAACTCAAGCCGGCCGCGACAGACGCCGGCCGCGCCGCGCTGAAGGCGGCCGAAGCCGGTGACATGCAGACGGCGCTGGCGAAGGGGCGGGCGGCCGTGGTCGAGCGGCCCCACCGCGCCGAGACGCTCTTCAACTTTGCGGCCCTTGCGGAAGCCAACGGAGACCTGCCCACAGCCCAGCGGCAGTACGAGGCGGCGGACAGGGCCTTCGACGGCAAGGATGAGCCGACGGCCCAGTGCCTCGCCCGCGTGCGGAAGCTGATCGCCCGTAAGAGGTAGGGCGTTCTGCACGGGCGTGAGGACACGCCCGTGGCACCCACAGAGAAGCGCCAGGCCCACGCCCGCGCCACCCCGAAGTTCATTTGCGCAGGCAAACGGGCGCCGGCGGAACCTTCCACCGACGCCCGTGCGAGCAACTTCTCCCGGCTTTCCCGGCGAGTCACTTGTAGATGTTGGTGCTCTCGGCTTCCTCGATCGGCTTGGTGAACTGCTTGCTCGTCAGGCTGACCTTGAAGCGCGAGTCGCCGGTTCCGGTCGTCCTGATCTTCACGCGCCATACGGCCTTGTCTTTGGGGGCCAGGCTCTTCAGCGTGCCGATGGTCACCGTTTTGCCGTCGGCGGTCACCTTGGTCGGGCCGTCACCGCTGACGAACTCCTGCTGCTCCGGCAGCGTGCAGACGAGTTGGATGTCCGTATCGTCGGCGGAGCCCTGGTTGGTGACGGAAATCACGTAGGTCTCCTCGTTGCCGAGCTCGATGGGGTCCTCGACATCCACGCACTCCAGCAGAATGGCCGGTATGCCGATGACGGCCGTCTGGGCCGCGTCGTCGGCCTTGGTGCACGTGGCGGTGGCCATGGCCGTGCCCCGCAGCGTGCCCTTGGCGGCGCCTTCCATGTGCAGGCTCACCTTCTTGCTGTCTCCGGGGGCGAGCGTGCCGAGGTTCCAGACGGCCTTGCCGGCCGAGTACGCGCCGTCATCCATCGCGCGGAGGAACTTCGCCCCGGTCGGCAGGTGGTAGACCAATCGCGTGTTGCGGGCCGGGCCGTTTCCCTTGTTGGAGACGGCGATCTCCACCGGGATCGGCCGGCCGACGAACCGCTGGGCCGGGGCGGTCACGTTGACCGCCAGCACCGGGTCCAGCACGGTGGTGCTGCTCTCGGCGGACTTCGCGTCCCAGCCGCCGTCCGCCGTTGCGGAAGCCGTGCCGGCGAACGTGCCGCGCTTCGAGGCCTTTGTCTTGACGGTGAAGGATCGGGCCTGGCCGGGGCCGAGGTCGCCCACGGAGTAGGCGATCTGCTTCTTGCCGTCCAGCGTGGTCAGTCCGTTCGGCAGCGTCTCGCGGGCGACGACGTTCTTCGCCGTGCCGCTGCCGTTGTTGCGGACGGTGTACTTCAGCGTAATCTCTTCGCAGATCAGAACTTCCGGTGTGGCCTCTCGGGCGATCTGGAGCTTCGGCATGACGGCCTCCAGGTTCATGCAGACCCGCGGCAGTTCGTACCGCACCTGAGCGCAGGACGTCATCCGGCCTTCCTTCTGGACGGTGGCGGTGATGGTGACGGTCTTGTGCCCCTTGGGCGCAATTGTGCCGAGGTCCCACGTGCCGGTGTTGCCTTCCATGGAGGCGGGCTTGGGTTCCGTGGCGTCCACGCGCAGGTTGTCCGGCACGGTGTCGGTCAGGTGGACCTTCTCCATCGGCGTGTTGGTGGTGTTATGCACCGTGATGGTGTAGGAGAACTTCTGCCCGACGGTGACCTGTTGGGGCGCGTCGATCGTGATTCTCGCGGCATCGACCGTGGACGTCGCCCGCGGGGCCGGCCGGGCCGCATCCGGCGCCGGCTGGGGGGCCATCTTCGCCCCGTCGTGATCGTGGTCGGCGTGCATCTCCTTGCCTTCCGGCTGACAGCCGGTCAGGGCCATTCCCGCCGCGGCGGCGGACACCAGTAGTATGGATAGAAGTCGGTTCATTGTTACGTCTCCTTTTCTCATAAGAGGATCGGCCGGGCGCGCCGCGTTCGACGCGCCCGGCCCGCTTTCCGGCTCTATTCGTCGTACACGTTGGTGCTCTCGGTTTCCTCGATCGGCTTGGTGAACTGGTCACTGGTCAGGATGACCTTGAAGCGAACGTGACTTGCCTTCACGCCCTTGGTGACCACGGTGTACGTGACCGCCTTTCCAGCCGGCAGTTTGTCCAGCGGGGCGAAGGTCACTTCCTTGTCCTTGGCGGCGGCCTTCGTCGGGCCCTTGGACGAAACGTATTCCATCTCGGCCGGGATCTCGCACCGGATGACCACGTTGGTGTCATCGGCCGTGCCCTGGTTGGTCACCTTGATGACGTAGCTTTCCTCGGAACCGACCTCGATGGGGTCTTCCGTGTCCACGCACTCCAGCAGAATCGCCGGGATGCCCTTGACCTCGGTAGTCGCCGTGGCCGTGTCCTCGGTGCACTTGGCGGTCACCTTGGCGCTGTTGGCGAACGTGCCGATCTTCGTCGGCTTGACGGTCATCGCCACCTTGGTCGACTTGCCGGCCGCGATGGCGCCCAGGCTCCAGGTAACCTTGCCGTCGGCGTACTTCCCGTCGCCGGAGGCCTGCACGAACTGGGAATCCGCCGGCAGCGTGTCCACGAGCATCGCGTTTGTCGCGTCGGTGTCTCCGGCGTTCGTGACGGTCAGCTCGTAGGTGATCGTCTGGCCGAGGAACCGCTGCTGCGGGGCGCTCTTGGCCAGCGTCAGCTTCGGCTCACGGACGACGAGCTTGTGCGAGTCTTCGGACTTCAGCCCGCCGTCGGCGGTGGCCGTGGCCTCGTTCGTGTACGTGCCGCCCTTGGACACCTTCGCCGTGTACCGCACGCTCTTGGACTCTCCGGCCGGCAGCGTGCCGATGTCGAACGTGGCGGACTTGTCGCCCGCGGCGGTCGTCATGCCGGCGGGCATCTTCTCGACGATCTTCACGTTCCGCGCGGCCGCGTCGCCGGCGTTGGTGACGGTCAGCGTGTAGGGGAAGGTGTCGCAGATCATCCCTTCGGCCGGGCCGGTCTTCTTGAGCGCCAGCTTCGGCGCGTTGACCACGGTGTCCGCGCAGTCGCGGGCGCTGAGGCCCTGGTCGGCCGTGACCGAGGCGCAGTTCGTGAACCGACCGGTCTTGCCGGCCTTGACCGTCACGCGAATGGCCTTACTGCCGCGGGGGCCGATCTCCCCCAGCGACCAGCTCAGGCTCTGCCCGTCGGCGGCGGCCTTCGGCTCGCTGGAGACCAGCGAAATGCCGTCCGGCAGCGTGTCGGTGAGCTTCACGTTCTTCGCGGCCACCTGAGACGAGTTGCTTACGGCGATGGCGTAGGCGAACGTCTCTCCGACCAGCGCGGAGGTCGGGGCGGACTTGGCGATGGCGATCTTCGGGCCGATCCACGTTTTGGTGGTTCGGCCGGTGGCGATCAGCATCTGCGGCTTGGGCCAGCCGCCGTCCTTGCTCTCGGGTCGGATGACCCGCACTTCGATCTCGTTGACGCCCTCGGCCGGCTGGACCTGGTTGAGCGTGGCGGACGCCATGCCCTGTGCGTCTGTCTTGGCCACGGCGGTCTGGCCGTCGCCGGGGGTGAACTTCGCCGCCGGGCCGGAAACGATGCGGTAGATCACGTGGTAGCCTTCCAGCGGCGCGCCGTCGGAGGCCTTGGTGACCTTCGTGGTAAGCTTGTGCGGCGCGCCGGTGGGGTTGGTGGCCTGCGCAGGCATAACCGCCACGGCGTCCGCCCAGTTCTTCGTGACGAAGACCTTGTGCTTGCCCCAGTCGTAGATGCCCGGCGCATAGACGATTACATTGCTCGTGCCCTCGACGGCGGAGGTGATCACCGCCCAGGTCTGGCCTTTCTTCAAATGGATGTCGTCGGACGGGTCGTCATTGCCGCGCGTCAGAACGTGGTCAAAGTTGTTCGTGTGCGTTACGGCATAACGGTTGGTCAGCTTGTGCCCACGGGAAGACCGCCAGCCGCTCTCGTCCACTTCCACGAGCGTGCCGACGCCGCCTTCCGGCAGAATCCACTCCACCCGGCGGTTCGGCAGGGGTTTGCCTTCCTTGTCCAGCACGGTGGCGATCAGCACGTGCTGCGTGGCCACCGGGTTGGTGTCCACCATAGGCTCCACCTTCAGTTCCGCCGCGTAGGGGTCCCAGTTGGTGTAGTAGCCGCCCTCGGCGGGCTTCGCGTGCATGCGCTCCACGTCGCCCGGGGCGATGGTGAATGAGTGCGGGTAATGCTCCCGACAGCCGGTCGCCGCCACTACGGCGCACGCCAGCAGGCACAGCAGAATTCTTCCGGTCGTGTTCATGATGCGTCTCCTTTCAGTCCTGATACGGGTCCCACAAGGTGCGTTTCCGCCGCCCGGCCCATCTGGGAGGCGGCAGTATTGAGACGCAGACTCACACCAGACCAAGTACTGCCGTAAGCAAGCCAAGCCCGGCGCCCCTCATCGGACGCCGGTCAACGAGCCTGTGTCTCTGTCCTATTTCTATGCAGGCACGGTCCCCGATTTCCACCGGGGCCGAGAAATTGACTTTGGAACCTGTTGCCAACAAGACGGTTGGTTGGCGCGGGGTATGGGGCGCGCGGGTAGCCGGGGCGGGCGCGCGGCGGGGGAGCGTTCAGCCCTTCTCGACCGGGGCGGAAGCCAGTTGCGCCAGCGATTCGTCCTGCAGAGAAGACTCCGCCCGGCCGCGGACGCCGGAGATGATCTGCCCCAGTTCGCCGCCGTCGACGTAGGGGTTCTCGGAGGCCTCCGCCTTGGGAGAGGAGACCATGTTGAGGAGGTCCAGCACGCGGATTTCATCGGCCGGGCGCGCCGGCACGAAGGCGTCCGCATTCGCCATGTCCACCGGGCAGATTACGTTTTTCTCCTGCAGGCGGTCCAGCAGGCGCACCACGCCTTCCTCCGGCAGGTTGAACTGGCGGTAGATATCCTCTCGCGGAACGGGGCCCTTGCCTGCGAGGTACGGCCGGGCGATGGCCACCGCCGCGGCCAGCAGCTCCCACGGGCCGAGGAACACCTGGTCCGCCTGTTCGGCCGAGCGCATCCGCTTGAGATTCGCCACGGTGTGTGCGAGTTCCGCCCCGAACAGGAAGATCAGCCACGAGGCGTTCATCCAGATCAAAAACAGCGGAATCAGGCCCAGGGCGCCGTAGACGTTGCGGCCCTTGCCCACCAGTTCGCTCACGTAGAGGGAGAAGCCCCACTTGGCCAGCAACCACATCGGCACGGCCGCCACGGCCCCGGCGAACGCGGCCTTGAACCGCACGCGGGTGTTGGGCATCCACATGTAGATCATCGTGAGAACCAGCACGCCGACGACAATCGGCCCCAGCCAGCCGACCGTCGCGATCAGCCAGGAGACCCCCGGCACGTTCGCCGCGGCCTTGGTGGTCTTGTCCGCCGCGTAGCTGGCCGACACCAGCGCGATCGGCACGAAGGTAAGCGCCGACCAGTAAAGCATCATGCGCTTGGCCAGCGGCCGGCCGCGCGGCGCCTGGAAGATGCGGTTCAGCGACGTTTCGATGGTCGTCAGCAGCGTCAGCGCCGTCCAGATCAGCAGCGCCGCGCCGATGGGCCCGATCCGCCCGAAGGTGAGCTGCTTCTCCACGTTGGAGACCATCTCCTGGAGCTGCTGGGCGAGCGAGGCGAGTTTGCGCTCGTCCTCGGCCGTCAGTCCCCCTTTGCCCTCGGCCGGCGTTGGCTCCTCCTGCCACCACGGGGCGGACATGAACGGCTCGGCCGGGTCTTCCGCGGCGGGTTTGGTGGAGGGCCGCGTCTCGGCCGCGTCGGGGGTTTCCTCGGCCATGGCCACGGCGATCTGGTCCAGCCCGGTCTTCTCCAGGACATACTGCATGCCCTGCTGGCTGTCCGGCAGCATGCCGATGGACTTGAGCACCAGCAGCGCCAGCACGAGGATCGGCACCAGCGCGAAGATCGTGCGGAAGGACAGCGCCGCGCTCATGGCCATGGCGTTGTGCTCGCGCAGCCGGCGCGCGCAGAACCGCCACAACTGGAACTGGTACCGCGCGAAGCGGGCCCAGCTTCCCAGTTCCTCGACCGGCGCGGTCCGCACGTTCTCCAGACGCCGCCGCAGTCTGTGGATGAACTTACTCACGGTGTATTGGAATCCTGCTGCTGTTCTTGTCGGCGTTTCTGGGCCTCTCGCAGCAGGTTGAATAGGCTGTCGATGATCACTTCCTCCGGCTTGGGCTGGGCGGGCTTCGTGGCGGGCTGGGTTTCGGCGGGGCGCTCGTCTCCCCGCTCGTCCGGCTGGCTGTCGGGCGTCTTCTCCCGGCGGGGGCCTCCCAGGAGATTACCGGCCTGCTCGACCACGAAGAGCTGCGCCGCCTTCGTCAACAGCGGCTGAATGTCCACCTTGCTCAAGTCCAGCCGCGGGCTGAGCCGCGAACCGCGGATCGGCACATCCACGCGGAGGCCTTCCAGCAGCCGGGCGTAGCTCAAGGCATTGCCCCCCACGCCGAACCGCTCCAGCAGGGCGGCCCGCACCGGTACGCTCACGGCCAGGTCCAGCGAGTCATCGAACGCCACCGCGCCGTGGAACTTCAGGTCCAGGGCCTTGGCGAACGTCACGGTGAAGTTGTCGTACTCGATCCGCCCGTCCTTCACGCGGAAGTCCACCGCCCCGACCTCCATCTGCTGCTGGTCATTCTCGCTGACGCCGCCCAGCTTCAGCAGCGTCGCCAGCAGCCCGTCCGGGCGCACCTTCATGTCCGAAAGGTCCAGCCGGCCGGAGCCGCCGCCGACCTTCTTGATCCCCTCGCCCACCGGCACGTCCAGGTCTTCCGTCATCAGCGTGACTTTCCCCTCGACGGACACCAGTTGGCTGAAGATCGGGTTGAACCGACTGAGCACCTTCTGCGCGGATTCCTTGTCGATGTTCACGTTCTCCAGAATCGTCAGCTTGCCGGGAATCGTGAGCCTCGGCTCCTCGCCGGCCATGTCCACCGTAAAGCCCAGCCGCGCTTTGCCGCCGCCGGCGGGGAACTCCGTTTGCGGCAGGTGGATCTTGCCGTTCGCCAGCGACGGGGCGAACAGCGCCCGCCCGACCGGGAAGCCCGCCAGCTTGCCCTCCGCCCAGCCGACGCTCGTGCCGGCCTTAACGCCGCGGTAGATGGGCGTCACCGTCGGGCGGCGGGCCGGGCCGGTCACCGTGAACTCGTCGGCCGGCTCGCCGGCGAGTTCGACGTACTCCGCCGTCGCCGGGGCGAACTCGTGCAGCAGGGCCGTGAGCCGCCGCCAGTCGCCCTGGTACCGGCCGGAGAAGTCCAGCAGGGCCTCCGTGTCGTACTGCCGCACGCTGCCGGTGGCGTTCAGCGAGAGCGTCCGGCTGGTGAGCTTCGCCTCCGAGAGGGTGAGCGTCTTGTCCTCCGGGCGCAGGCCGCCGGTGAACTCGAGCGTGATGAGCTGCTCTTCCACGCTCCTCTCGCCCGTGCCGGCGCGGAAGTCGAGTATCTTCGCGTTGCCGTGCGCGGCGATGGACTTGCGGTCGGCGGTCGTGTTTGCCTTCGCGTCCAGCGTGAGCTGCCCCGAGACGCTCGGGGGCTGGGCGCCTGGGTCGTGGAGCTTCAGCCGAACGGCCAGGTCATTGGCCTTCTGCAGATCGGCCGAGAGGTTCACCTCCCCGGCGGCCGAGAGTGTCTCGCCCATCGCCGCGTCGGCGTCGCGGACCTTGAGCTTCGCCCACGAGGCCAGCACGTCTACTGCTTTGGCGGCGACGGTCTTGCCTTTCGGGTCCACCTTCACGTCCGTCCACGTGGCGGAAACCGGCCGGGAGTCGATCCGCTCGCCCTCATAGGACAGGTCCGCCACGGTCAGATCGCCCGTGGAGAAGATCGCCCCGTCGACCGAGCCGCCGGCGCTGAAGCTGCCCTTCGCCACGCCGCCGACCTGGGGCGGCTCACTAACGCCGGCCGCCTTGGCGCGGCGCATCACGGCCGCCAGGTCCAGCCGCTCGATACTCCCGCTGCCGCGGAACGCCCGGCCCTTCGCGTCGTAGGAGCCGGAGGCGGTCAGCGCCACGTCCCGGTCCACCTCGATGCGCAGGCGGTGGGCCGTGGCGCCGCGGAACTGCTTGTTCTCGATCCGCACGTGCCCGGCGGCGTTGAGCTTCGCCGCGGCGAGCCGCACTTGCCGCCCGCCGTGCTTCAGGTGGACGTCCGCGCCGGAAGCGTCCACGTCGTAGCCGATCTTCCCGCCGGCGTTCCGCTCCGCGCGGGCGGTGAACGTCAGCCGCCCGGCGAGGTCGGTCTCGCCCAGGTCGAACACCTCGGCGAGCTGCCCGGCCAGCGCGTCCAGGTCCAGATTCCCCTCGGCCAGGGCGGACTGCGGCGAGCCGGAGGCGTCCAGCTTGCCGAACTCGCCCTGAACGAGGCACTGCTCCAGCACCGGCCCGAGGCCCGGTTCATATTTGACCCGGAGGTCCGCGGTGGCCGGCCGCCAGCGGAGGGTCCGCCCGCCCCGGACGATCACGAAGTCTTTCGCGGCCAGGCGCAGCTCCGCGTTGGGCCGGTCGCCGCCGCGGGCTTCCACCTTGTCGATCGTCAGCACGCCGCCGCGGATGGCCACGCCCTCTCGCAGCTTCACCAGGGCCGGCACGGCTTGCAGCACCTCGGCCACGTTGACCGTCAGCCGCCCGCTGCCGCTGGCGCCGGGCAGCAGAATCGGCTCGCCCGTCATCGCCAGTTCCGCCAGCTCCGCGGCGGGCGTGAGCGGGGCGTCCGGCTCGAAGGGCACATCCCACGCCAGGCTGCCGTCCAGCCGGTCCTGCTCCTCCTCCACCCGGCCGGAGCCGGTCACGCCCCGCTCCGTCTTGCCGACGGCGCCGGTGAGCTTGATGTTCAGTGTTTCGGGCTTCGGCCCGCCGGGCAGGGGCGCGGAAAGGTTGTCCGCCGCCACTTCATACGTTGCGTCGATCTTCGGGCCGTCGAACTTGACCGTGACGTGCAGGCCGAGGTCGCCTCGGAGCGGAGAATCCGCGTCCGCAAGCTTCACGAGTTCCGGAACGCTCAGCGGCCGCTCCGTGCGGAGCGTCACCTCCCCGCGCAGGGTCTTCGGGTCGATCCTTCCGCCGGCCGCGAGGTCGTCCAGGCGGAACCGGACGGACAGCTTGCCGCCGCCGAATTCCGCGTCGCTCGTGCCGGACAGTTGGTTCAGCGAGTTGATGCTCACGTCAGCCGTGACCATCGGCACGTCGATCGGCGTGCCGTCCGGCCGGACGACGCGGACGAATCCGCCTTCCAGCAGCACCTGGCCGCGCAAGTCCTTCAGTGGGTAAGGCGTATCGGCAGACGGGGGTGTTTCCGGCGGCCGCCTTTCGGCGGCGGGGCCATCCGGCGGCTCTTCCGTGGGCTGGTAGGCGGTTACGCGAGGCCCGCGGAGGGTGACCGTGCCGAAGTCCCGCCAGGCGCCCGCCAGGCGCCACAGGCCGCGATCCAGCGTGACGCCCTCGGCCGAGAAGACCTCGCGCCCCTGCTCGTCGCGGAAGCGCACGCCCGTGAATTCCTGCGGCCCGCCCCAGCCGAGGGCCATGTCCTCCACGGACAGCTCGCCGTCGATGCGCTCGTTGACCAGGGAGACCGCCCATCGCGTCACCGGCCCGGCCGAGAGGATGTACGGCGCGCCGGCCGCCAAGGCCGCCAGCACCACCACCAGCACCACTACCAGCACCACCACCCGGCGCAGCCAACGATGCTTCTTCCGCGGCCGGACCTGATCCGACGGCTCTTGCTTGTGTTCTGCGCGCGCCATGTGTCACCCGCCTTTCCTGGCAGCGCCGGCCCGCGGGCCCCGTGTCGCACGAAGGGCGGCAAGCCCCCGCGGGAGCACGTCAGCCGCCCAGCAGGCCGTCCAACAGGCCGCCGTCTTTCTTCTCTTCCGCCGGCTGGGTGTCGCCGTCGGTCTTCTCCTCGCCGGTGAGGCCCTTGAGCAGCTTGCCGGGGTCCGGAACCTTGTTCGGGTCGGCGATGCCCTTCTGGAGTTCCTCAAGTTGCTTGCCGACCGCCTCGGAAACCTGCTTGCTCGTCTGGCCGACGAGCTTCTGGGCGTTCTCGCCGAGCGCCCCGGCCGCGCCGGCGATGTCTTTCGTCAGGTTCTCGGCCAGGTCCTTCGGCAGAATGTCTCCGCCCTGCTCGACGATCGCCGCCATGATGGCCGTGACGATCTGCCCCATGAGCTGCGTCATCGCCACGCCGCCCTCGTCGGACGCCACGTCCGTGAGAATGATCTCCGGCACGCGGATGGTGACATCTCCGGCGACGGCCGACAGGCCTGGCGCTCGCACGTGCGCCACCACGTTGCGGATGACGATGCGGTCCACCTTCACCCGCTTGCCGGGCTTCTCGGCCTTCGGCTCTTCCTTGGGCTTCTCTTCCGGCCGGGGCTGGGGCTCTTCGCCGTCGGAGGGCTTCTTCGCCTCGCCGCCGAGCTTCTTGACGTGGTCCATGACCACCGAGACGTTGTTCGTGCCCCCCTTCTGCTCGATGTACACGTCCATGCCGTCCAGCTCGAACTTGTTCAGCACCACGGTATCGGAGGTGAGCGTGCCCGTGTCCAGCCCCACGTCGAACGTGCCGGAGTTCATCAGGTGGGGCGTCTCATAGCCGGCGGGGTTGGCCACACGCAGCCCCTGCATCTTGAGCGTGCCGCCCCAGAGCGAGATGTCGATATCCTGAAGGGTCGTATCCACGCCCAGGGCGTACGTGCCGCCCTTCTCGATGCCGGACTTGGCGAGCCGGTCGATCATGAACCACGCGATAGCCACCAGGATGACCAGCAACAGCACAACACCAATGACAATGCGAATCGTGGTCTTCATGTGTCTTCTCCTTTCCCCGTTCGGGGTCAAGTGTCTCTGAATTATTCCCCCGCCGATCAGTCTTTACAACGTGTTTTCATTTTCGCACTTGCGCGGAGGCGAACGGCCTGTTACCCGCCCGCTCGCCGGCCTTGCCTTCCCGGCGGCCGGAAGGTAGGCTTGGGAAATGTCCCGGTTGCCCGCACGAGAAGATATCCGCAGGCCCATCGGCGTGTTCGACTCCGGCCTCGGCGGCCTGACCGTCGCCGGCGAGCTGTCCCGCCGCCTGCCCGGCGAGACCATCATATACCTCGGCGACAGCGCGCGGGTGCCGTATGGCATCAAGAGCCTGGAGACCATCCGGCGTTTCGCGGCCGAGGACGCGGCTTTTCTGGGCGGGTTCGACCCGAAGTTGATCGTCGTGGCGTGCAATACCGCCTCCGCCGCCGCCATCGAGCAGTTGGAGCGGACCTGCCCGGCGCCCGTGGTGGACGTGATCCGCCCCGGTGCGGCCGCGGCGTTGGTCCGCACCGGCGGGGCCATCGGCGTGATCGCCACGGAGGCGACGATCGCCTCCGGGGCGTACCAGCGGGAAATTGAGGCCCGCTCACCCGGACGGAAGGTGATCGTCCGCGCGTGCCCGCTGCTGGTGCCGATCGTTGAGGAAGGGCGAAGCCCGGAAGACCCGATCGTTCTGCATGTATTGTCGGACTACCTGCGAGACATGCAGCGCGCCCGGCCGGGGGCGCTGATCCTCGGCTGCACGCACTATCCGCTGCTGGCCGGCGCCATCGGCAAGCTGATGGGCCCGGACGTGGCCCTGGTCAGCTCGGCCGAGGCCGCCGCCGCCGAGGTGCAGCGCCGGCTGGAGGCCGAGGGGCTGGTTTCCGACCTGTCCCGCGGCGAGCTGCATTGCTACACCACCGACAGCGCCGAGCGATTCGCCCGGCTGGGCGGGCGCTTCTGCGGCCGGGAACTGCCGCGCGTGCGGCAGATCGCCACGGATGAACTGATGCGCCTGGGCGAGGCATGCCTGCCCGAAGCGCCGGCGGAATTGAGATAACCGCATGAAGAACCAGGTATGGATTGGCTTCGCCCTGATCGCCGCGGCGCTGCCGGCCGGCTGCAAGGGCGGTCCGCACACGCTGCAGGAGGCGTGGGAGTCCATGTGGGGCCCCTCGCCGCAGCAGAGCGTGGCGATGGTCTTCGACGTGAAAGACCCGGACCAGCGCCGCGAGGGGATCGTCAACCTCTCGCGGAACGACTGGGGCCTGCGCGAGCCGTACCTCAAGGGCTACGCCAAGGTGCTGGAGACCGACGAAGACGCGGTGGTCCGCAGCGTCGCCGTCCGAGCGTTGGGCAAGTCCGGCGATGTGACGTACCTGCCGAACGTGGTCGAGGCGCTGGCCGACCCCTCCCCCAACGTCCGGCTGGCCGCGGCCGCGGCGCTGGACCGGCTGGTTCCGATCGCCCAGGCGCGGCAGGACCCGAAGGCGGACACCGCCGCCCGGCCGCTCCAGCGGCAGGCCCTGATCGACACCTCCGTCGATGTCCGGGCCGAGTGCCTCAAGACGCTGCAACACTACCGCGACACGGAAACCGCCGCCACGATGGTGCGCTGCCTGGGCGAACCGTCCTTCACCGTGCGGCATCAGGCGCACGAGTCGCTGGTGCACCTCTTCGGCGAAGACCGCGGCTACGAACCGGCAGACTGGAGCGCCTTGTTGGACGAGGCGCTGCCGCCCCCGCCCCCGCGCCAGGGCAAGCGCCCTTGGTGGGACTGGGCCGGCGTCACCGAAGACGATTCGCCCCGGCCGGCCCCGCGGCCCAAGACGAAGCCCGCCGATGCCGAAAAGCCCTGGTGGGACTGGGC
>Ga0102959_1000105_pt1 | contig 27538 bp, 21 predicted proteins | sample SalPonF2_B_D2_MG_FD_84520 | JGI IMG/M metagenome (GOLD analysis project Ga0102959, IMG submission 84520) | Salt pond soil microbial communities from South San Francisco under conditions of wetland restoration - Salt Pond MetaG SF2_B_D2_MG ...
GTGGTCGCCCTCGTCGCCGGAACTTCCGTCGTCGCCGTCTCCGCCCTCGTCCACGCGCCGCACCGCCTCGATGGACGGGAGCACGAGGCGTCGCTCCTGCTTCGTCATCACCGGGAATTCGTAGGCGACCGAGCGGTAGCCCGGCTCGGAACCCTCCGCCCGGCGCTCGCGGACGAACTCGCGGTGGCGGGCGAGGCGCTCGCGGTGGCGGGCGGCGGCGAGCGCGCGGGCCTGCGCGGGCAGGTCGTCTGCGAGGTCGGCGACCAGTTCCGCCTCCAGTTCGTAGCCGACGGAGGAGCGGGCACTCGCCATCGCCGCGAGCGTCGTGGTCCCGGTGCCCCAGAACGGGTCGAGGACGGTCTCGCCCTGGACCGAGTACATGTTGACGAGCCGGTAGGGCATCTCGAAGGGGAACGCCGCCGAGCGCTCGCGCACCGCCGAGTCGAGCGCCTGGTCGCGGCCCTGCAGGTCGGTCCAGACGTCCGAGAACCACTCGTTTCGCTCCTCCCAGAAGAAGGCGCTCCGGCGCCGGCGCTCGCTCGGGGGCTGGCGGGTGCCCCCGTTCCGCAGGACGAGCACGTACTCGTGTTCGAGCGTGACGTAGGCGTTCGGCGGGAGCATTCCGGAGCCCATGAACTTCGCGGCGCTGTTCCCGGGCTTGCGCCAGAGCACGTCCGGCAGGGGCGAGAGCCCGACCGCCCGACATCGTTCGATGACTGCGGCGTGGTTCGGGTAGAGGCCGAACCGTCCGTCGATAGAGCGCGTGGCGTCGCCGACGTTGACGCAGGCGATACCCCCCGGGACGAGCACCCGGGCCACCTCCGCCCACACGTCGGCGAGCACGTCGTGCATCCGCTCGAACGCCTCGTCGCCGTCTCCGGCCGAGAGCGCCTCGCCCACCGCCGGCTCCAGGGCGGCGAACGTCTCGTCCCAGACGTCGATCATCGGGTACGGCGGCGAGGTGACGACGAGTTCGACGCTGTCGTCGGGCAGCGCGAGCTCGCGGGCGTCCCCCGCGACGACGCGGTGGGTCGTGCGCTCCGTCGGGGGGCCCTGCTCCCGCGACACGGTCAGGGGCTCCCGGCGGCAGTAGAGCCGTCCATTGCCCCCAGGTTGCGCCGGGGCCGGTATAACGATTTGTCTCCGCGCCGGAACGACCCCCCGGACCGAATGGGCAGGGTGACCTGCTGTCGAGGGGGTTGTAAGTTCTTGTAAGTCTTTGTAAGTCACCCTTATCGGGCGGTTTCGCCGGTTCACACTCTCGGATTCAGCACGAGGAAGTCAACCAGCAACGACCGCCGACCAGCACCGACAACCACGACTGCTGACTGTGACCGACACCCAGGACCGCTAACCGTGACCGCCAGCCACGAACGACAGCCCTGACCGCTATCCCCAACTGCCACCCTGACTGCCAACCACAACCGCCGACCAGCAACGACAACAAAGACCGCTAACGCCGACCGCCAACCACCACCGCCGACCACCACCGTCGACCCACCACCGACAACCACGACCGTCGACCCACCACCGACAACCACGACCGTCGACCCACCACCGACATTCAACACTCCCGCGACCGCTCACTCCTCGGGTCGGCGGACCGCGTGGCCGGGGTAGTCGCGCTCGAAGCGGTCGGCGATCTCCTCGCGGCTCAGCTGGATGACGACGGGCCGCCCGTGCGGGCAGGCGTAGGGGTTCCGGCAGTCGTCGAGCGCCGCGAGCAGGTCGACGACCCGGCCCTCGCGCAGCGAGGTGTTCCCGGTGACCGAGGGGTAGCAGGCCATGTCGGCGAGCAGCGCGTCCGCCGCCGACTCGACGGTCCGCCCGTGGTCCACCTCCCCGCCGACGAACGCCGCGAGCACGTCCCGGAGGAGGTCGGGCTCCAAGGCGTCCGCGAACACCGCCGGCACCGCCTCGACCACCGCCGTCCGGTCGTCGTCTGCGAGCCACGCGTCGAACCCGAGCGACCGGAGGTCCGCGAGCGCGTCGTCGAACGCGGCAGCCTCCTGGGCGGTCAGTTCGAGCTCGACCGTCGAGACGAGCTGCTGGGTGTCCGGGCCGTCGGCGACCGCCGCGACCAGCCGCTCGTAGTTGACCCGCTCGTCCGCCGCGTGCTGGTCGACGAGGACGAGGCCGTCGGGCGTCTCGGCGACGACGTACGTGTCGTGGACCTGCCCGAGCACGCGCATCGGCGGGAGCCGGTCGAACGTCGTCTCCGGTGCCTCCTCGCCGAGGCGCTCGTTCTCCGTCGCCGGGCGGAACTTGCGCTCGGGAGCGATATCGGCCGCCGACGGTGAGCGCCCGGCGTCGGCTGCGCTCTCTGACTCGCTGCGGTCACCGCTACCGGGTTCGCGCCCGTCCCTCGCGTCGGTCCAGTCGTGGGCCCGCGACCAGTCCACGTCGAGAGTGGCGGTGTCGTCGGCGTCAGTCGCCATCCGCGCGCTCCCCGCGGGGCGCTCGCGGTCGCCTGTCTCGCGGTCGCCCGTCGCGTCGGCGCTCGCCTCGTCGTCGGTCCCCGACCAGTCCCGATGGGGCCTCGATGGTCGGTCTGCCTGGCGCCCAGATGGGCTGTCACTGGCCGCCTCGCTGGTCCCCCGCTCGACCGACCCGCCCTCGGTCCCCTCCAGGGCCGTCTGCTCGGTCAGCTCCGGCGCGACGGGAGCGTCGCCCGGGGCCGAACGCCCGCGCGGGGCCGACGTGCGGACGAGGCCGTGGTCAAGTAGCGCGTCCTCGACCGCCTCGCGGACGCCGGCCCGGACCCCCTCCTCGTCGTCGAACCGGACCTCCAGCTTGCGCGGGTGGACGTTCACGTCCACGCCGTCGCCCGGCAGGTCGAAAAAGAGCACGGCGAAGGGGAACCGGTCGGCCGCGAGCTGGGTGCCGTAGGCCGCGAGGACGGCCTCGCGCAGCGCGCTCTCGCTGACGTACCGGCCGTTGACGAACGTCGAGAGGTACTCGCGCGTGCTCCGGGTAGTCTCGGGGTCGGAGACGAAACCCCGGACGCCCGTCAGGGGCGTGTCCGCGAGCGCGTCGTCGTCGCCCTCGACGGCGATCATCGACTCCGCCACCTCCCGACCGTAGACGGCGAGCAGGGTCGCCCGCAGGTCGCCCTGCCCGGTCGTGGCGAACACCTCGCGGTCGCCGTGGGAGAGCGAGACGGCCACGTCCGGGTTCGCCAGCGCGTACCGGGTGACGATGCGGTTGACGTGGGCGAACTCCGTCGACTCGGCCTTGAGGTACTTCCGCCGCGCGGGGACGTTGTAGAAGAGGTCCGCCACCTCGATGGTCGTCCCCTCGGGGCAGCCCGCCGGGCCGACCTCGGTCACCTCGCCGCCCTCGATGCGGAGCTCGGTGCCGGCCGTGCCGCCGCCCCGCGACCGGGTGGTGATGGTCGTCCGCGAGACAGCGCCGATTGCGTAGAGCGCCTCGCCGCGGAAGCCGAGGGTGGCGACCCCCGACTCCAGGTCCTCGATGTCGCGTATCTTGCTCGTGGTGTGCTTCCGCACCGCCCGCCGCACGTCCGCCTCGCTCATCCCGACGCCGTCGTCGGAGATGCGGATAGTGCCCGTCCTGCCGTCCGCGACGGTCACGGCGACCCGGCCGGCGTCTGCGTCCAGGCTGTTCTCGACGAGCTCCTTGACGACGGAGGCCGGCCGTTCGACGACCTCCCCGGCGGCGATTCGCTCGACCGTCCGCTCGTCCAGCTGCCGGATGGTGGGGTCGTCGCTCATCGAGCCCACCGACGAAGTCGACGCCTATCAATCTGGCTGGTCGAGACCGTCGAACGTGTTCGGCCGAAGGCAGACGGTCGCCGCCACGGAGGAGCGGACATGCACAGGTACGCCATCCTCGCCGGGGCGACCGTCGCGGGCGGTGCGCTCGGCGCGCTGTTCGGCCCGACGGAGGCCGCCATCGTCTACGCGCTCGTCGGCTTCTTCGTCGGCGAGACGCTGTTGAGCCTCGTCCGGACCGTCACGGCGTAGCGCCGTGACGGCAGGGACGCCGAGCCGAGACAGCGGCGGCGTCGAATCGCCTGCAGAAGGGTGGACGGCCTCCTTTCAGACCGTCGAGCGCCCCGCTTTTTTTGATTGCCAAAGATTTATTTTATCGCCTCCTGTCATCAGGGGTAATGTCCGACGTGGGTGGGCGTCGTGTCTGAGGGCTCCGCGGCGGAGCTGCGCGAGCGGCTCGCGGCGCTCAAGCGGAACGGCTGTGCGATTCTCGTCACGGGCGCGGTCCCGAACGAAGTGTACGCCCGCGCCTGCCTGCGGCTGTTCGGCGACACCCGGGAGGAGGTCCGCCGCCAGCTCGTCGTCTGTACGGACCGGGAGCCCCGGGACGCATTCGCCAAGCTGCCCACCCAGCCCTCGACCGCGGGCGAGCGACGGAAGCTCGTCAACCACACGGTCTACTCGCGGAGCGCCGGGACCGCCGTCAGCGAGCCCGTCCCTCCGGTTCCCGAGGTCGTCGTCAACAGCTCCCGGCTCTCGGAGCTCGGCATCGCCATCTCGTCGGCCATCACGTCGTTCGACGAGGCCGCCGACGGGCTGGAGCCCGCGGAGCTCCGGGTCTGTTTCGACTCGCTCGTGCCGCTCGTCGCGGACCACGACCGGGAGCGGCTCTTCCGCTTTCTCCACCTCCTCCGGGGCCGGATCGTCCAGGTACGGGGGATGGGCCACTTCCACCTGCCACGGGACCCGGCGGACGAGGACGTCCGTGTCCTCTCCCCGCTTTTCGACCTCGTCGTCGAACTCCGCGTCCACGACGGCCGCCCGGAGCAGCGGTGGCTCCTCCGCGACGCAGACCTCGAGATCGGCTGGTTCCCGCTGTGACCCCGGCGGCACGCCCTCGCGGCTGGCGCTGCCGGGAGCACACCCCACGACTTCGGCGATTGCAGGCAGTTTTCGCCGGTTCCCGGCCCGGGATAATCCTCGGTACTTTTTTAGTTCCTCCTTCTGATACGCAGTATACGTGACTCCCGAGCGTCGGCACGAGGCGGCCGAACGAGCGGACGAGAGCGCCGCCCAGCTCTCGTTCTCGCCGCTCTCGACCGACGACGGCTTCGAGATCATCGACCCGATCGAGCGCCAGCGCTACCGGATTCTGACGGACTCGCCGGTCGAACTCGCCACGGAACCCCCGTCGAGCGTGGGGATGCCGGTCGACGCGGCCGTCTCGTTCACGGCGAGGAGCCTCTCGCTGCCGACGGTCGTCCCCCTCTACGTTCGCGACGCCTCCGGGCGGATGGTCGGCGAGGTCGAGCACTTCTCCCACGAGACGTTCCCCGACGGGCGCTACACGCTGGAGCTGGCCGCGCCCATCAAGATATACGCGCGGGTCGAGGCGGCGCTCACGGTGACCAGCGACGTGACGGGGATGGACGTGGCGTTCGACGGCCCCACGAGGGTGGTGCTCGGCGGCCGGTCGCACCACAAGCACCCCGCAGCGACGGTGACGACGACGCGCGATCCGGTGGACGTGATGGCGGCGATCTCGACGTTCGGGTCCGCGCTGAAGACGACGAGCCCGGAGCGCTCGTACCCGACCCTCCGCGGCCACCCGCCGGCGGTCGAGCTCGGCGACGAGCTGTGCATCCCCACGGGCCTGGAGCCGCCGGCGACCGGGATGCGCATCGAGCTCCCGCCGAGGCTCGAGTACGTCTTCGTCGCCGCGCCCCTCGCCTTCTACCTGGGCGCGACGGTCGTGCCCGGGGACGACCCGAAGCTCGTCACCGACGAGGGCTTCGAGCACGAACTCGACTCGCCCCGCGGCTTCGAGGGCGAGGTCGAGCGCGTGCTGAAACAGGTGTTCTTCTGCGACTGCCTGGTCCGGACGGAGGGCGTCACCTCGGTGGACCTCCACGAGCGCCACGCGCTCGAGGCGACGCTCGACTGGGAGTTCGATCGCCTCTACGCACAGTCGCTCGCGACCCAGCTCGCGACGTACCTCTCGGTGCCGTTCGAGACGCTCGAGGGCCACCTCCCCGAGTGGCAGCTCACGACCCACGTCGCGCCGACGCCGGAGAGCGTCGAGACGCTCCCGTTCCTCGTCAACGACCTGGCGGTCGTCCGCACGCCCGTCACGGAGCCGGTCGACCAGCTCGCCGACACGCCGGCGGCCGTGACGGACTTCCTGCGGGACGGCGAGTTCGTCCGGAGCACCGCCGCAGGCGTCCAGTCCGAGCACTCCTTCGTGACCCCCGAGACCGGCGACACCCTCGAACACGCGTTCGTGGGCGAGGGCACGCCCATCGGCGCGAGCAAGGCCACCCCGCAGGCGTTCCGCAACCGGCTAGAGCGCGTCCCGACGGTCGGCGACATCGACATCACGGTCGTCTGCAACGACGAGCAGATGGAGGCAGAACGGGGCGTGGTCGACCGGGTGTACGGCTCCCGGGAGGCCCTGCCCTTCGACGTGACGGTCCGGCGGAACCTCTCGACGGCCGAGCTTGCCGAGGCGCTCCGCGAGGACGTCGACTTCCTCCACTACATCGGTCACATCGACGCCGACGGCTTCGAGTGCGCGGACGGCAAGTTCGACGTCGGCACGCTCGAGAACGTCGGCGTGGACGCCTTCTTCCTGAACGCCTGCCAGTCCTACGACCAGGGGCTCAAGCTCATCGAGGGTGGGGCCATCGGGGGCATCGTCACCCTCGAGGAGGTCATCAACAGCGGGGCGGTCCGCATCGGCGGTCACATCGCACGATTGCTCAACGGCGGCTTCCCGCTCCGGGCGGCCCTCGAGATCGCCAAGGGCGAGAGTGTCATCGGGATGCAGTACCTCGTCGTCGGCGACGGCGGTCTGGCCATCGCGCAGGCCGAGAGCCGCATCCCCCTCCTGCTGACGGTCGTTCGGGTCGGCGACGAGTTCGAGACGGAGATCCGGACCTTCCACTCCGCGAGTATCGGCATGGGGTCGATGATCGTGCCGTTTCTGCGGAACAACAGCCGGTACTACCTCACCTCCGGTCGGCTGGAGCCCTTCCGGCTGTCGGCCTCGGAGCTCGACGAGTACCTGCAGTTAGAGGAGTTGCCGGTCCGGATCGACGGTTCGCTCCGCTGGAGTTCCGAACTCTCGCTCGACGAGGACTGATCAGGGGCCGGAGTAGCCGCCGGCCGCCGCCGCCATGCTGTTTCCGGCCTGCGAGAGCAGCAGCAGGATGGTGAACAGGACGCCGATCATCCGCGGGTTCGCGACGAGGTAGTCGGTGAGGTTGGTTTCTGACATCGCAGTAGCCGATTAGTGACGAGATAGATAACTTTTTTCCTCTTCTACAAATGTTTTTATTATATAATCTTATGGTTCCACTGTCGACTGTCAACCAGGTACCGACCGACGTCTCGCGTTTTTGGCTGGGACGCGGTCGACCCGGGTGCAGAAACGCGTCTGTCCCAGGCACGAACGCGACCGATCCGGTTCGCCGTCAGTCGTCCAGGCGCTCCTGCCACTCCTGGACCATCGCCAGCAGCTCGACCGGCGGTATCCGGGTCACGTCCGTCTCCCGGAGCTCGGACAGCACCGACTCCAGCGCCGGGGGGAGCGACCCGCTCGCGCCGCCGTCCGGGTCTGCCGTCCGCCCGCGGTCGCCGCTGGTTCGCTCGCCGGCAGCTCCCGTCGACACCGCGCCCTTCAACGACCCGGAGCCGAGATCGAAGACGACCTGCCTGGTCTCGTCGCCGCCGCTCGCGCCCCCACCCCGCGCCTCGATGGCCTGCTCGTCGCGGAGCTTCGCCAGGACCTCGTCGGCGCGGTCGACGACCGGGCCGGGAACCCCCGCCAGGTCGGCGACGTGGATGCCGTAGGAGCGGTCGGTCGGCCCCTCCTCGACGGTCCTGAGGAACGTGACGTCGCCGTCGCGCTCGTCGGCCGCGACGTGGACGTTGGCCACGCGGTCGAGGTGGTCGGCGAGCGTGGTGAGCTCGTGGTAGTGCGTGGCGAACAGCGTCTTCGCGCGGACCTGGTTGTGCAGGTACTCGGTGGCGGCCCAGGCGATGGAGATGCCGTCGTAGGTCGCCGTCCCGCGGCCCACCTCGTCTAGGATGACCAGCGAGTCCTCGGAGGCCGAGTGGAGGATGTTCGACAGCTCCTGCATCTCGACCATGAACGTCGAGCGACCCTGGGCGAGCTCGTCCAGCGCGCCGACGCGCGTGTAGATGCCGTCGACGAGGCCGACCGCGGCCCGGCGGGCCGGGACGAAGCTCCCGACCTGGGCGAGCAGCACGACGAGTGCGACCTGCCGCATGTACGTCGACTTGCCGCTCATGTTCGGCCCCGTGACGACGACGAACCGCCGTCCCTCGTCGAAGCGGGCGTCGTTCGGGACGAACTCGGTCGTCTGCTCGACGACCGGATGACGGCCGCCCGCCACGTCGAGGACGTCGTCGGTCGAAAGCTCGGGGCGGGTCCAGTCGTTTCCGACGGCGTGGGTCGAAAGCGCGGCGAGCGCGTCGAGTTCGGCGAGCGCGCGCCCGGCGTCCTGCAGGAGGGTCGCGGCCCCGGCGACGCGCTCGCGGAGCTCCGAGAACAGGCGGTGTTCGAGGTCGCCGCGCTCCGCCTCGATGCGGAGGACCTCGCGCTCGCGCTCGTCGAGCTGGTCGGTCGTGTAGCGCTTCGAGTTCTTCAGCGTCTTGATCTCGCGGTAGGCGTCGGGGACCTTCCCGGTCTCGGACTGGCCGACCTGCAGGTAGTAGCCGTCCGTGCGGTTGCGGTCAACCTGGAGGTGGGTGATCCCGTGGCGGCGCTTCTCGCGGGCGGCGAGGTCGTCGAGCCAGTCCATCGCCTCCTCGTGGCGCTCGATGAGCTCGTCGAGGTCGTCGCGGTAGCCGACCCGGAACAGCCCCCCCTGGGTCACCGTCGAGGGCGGCTCCTCGACGAGGGCCTCGGCCAGCTCGTCGTGAAGGTCGCGGGCCGCCTCCCGGTCGGGACGCGTCAGGACGTCGGCCAGGGGCGAGTCGGCGAGGGCCGGGCTCTCCGCGACCACGTCCGCGAGGACGGGCAGGCGGCCGAGCGAATCCCGCACCCGCAGGAGGTCCCGCGCGTCGGCGCTCCCGTGGGCGGCCTTGCTCGCCAGGCGCTCCAGGTCGTAGGCCCCGCCGAGCTCGTCGCGGACGGTCTCGCGGGCCATCGCGGCCTCGGCGAGCGCCTGGACGGCGTCCTGGCGCCGCCGGAGCTCGTCGAGCGAGCGCCGGGGCCGCTGGAGCCACTCCTTGAGCAGCCGTCCGCCCGCGCTCGTGACGGTGTGGTCGAGCGTCTCGAACAGCGAGCCGGCGCGGTCGCCGTGCATCGTCTCCGTCAGCTCGAGGTTGCGCTGGGTGGTGGCGTCGAGTTCGACGTGGTCGTCGGCGCGGTAGGTCCGGAGCCGCGAAAGCGACTGGCGCACGCCGACGCCCGTCTCGTCGACGTACGAGAGGATGGCGCCCGCCGCCCGGACTGCGGGGCCGTCGGCGGTCAGGCCGACGCTCGACAGCGCCTCCTCTCCGAACTGCTCGCGGGCGGCGTGCGCGGCGCGACCCGGCGCGAACGCGCTCGCGTCGTGGAGTGTGAGCGCGGCGTCGGTGCGCTCGCGGAGGCGCTCCAGGACGGCGTCGTCGGTCCGCAGGTCCGGCCCGGGGAGCACCTCGACCGGGTCGAAGCGGTAGCACTCGGTGAACAGCTCCGCTGCGGACTCGACCGCCGTCACGAGGAACTGCCCGGTGGTCACGTCGGCGAAGGCGAGCCCGTACCCCTCGTCGCCGGCGACGACGGCGGCGATGTACTGCGCGTCGGCGTCCGAGGTCGCAAGCAGCGTCCCGGGCGTGACGACCCGCGTGACCTCGCGTGCGTGGCCGTCGTCGGTCTCGTACTGGTCGGCGACGGCGACCCGGTAGCCGCGCTCGACCAGGCTCTTGAGGTAGGGGGTCAGGTCGTCGACCGGCACGCCGGCCATCGGGTAGGTGGAGCCGTGGTTGGACTTCTGGGAGACGTTCAGGTCGAGTTCCTCTGCCACCAGTTCGGCGTCGTCGGCGAAGAACTCGTAGAAGTCGCCGACCTGCATCGTCAGCACGTCGGCGTCGACCTGTCGCTTGAGCGCGAAGAACTCGTCGACGATGCCGGGCACGGCTATCGCCTCCGGACGGGCGTTCGGGCGAGGGGGGGCGCTCTCATGGCACGATGGTGGGAAGCGAGTGGTAAAAACCCCTGTGGGTCGGGGCGAGGGGTGTGGTCAGAAATTGCGTTTTGTCTCGTCTCGAACGAATGGAGACGTCTCAAAACGTGTGGAGACACCTCGAAAGCCCTCGTCCGCTCGGCGGCTGCGAACCGCGCTTCGCGCGGCCTGCGGCCGTGCTTACGGGTCCGTCCGAGAGAGCGACGCTCTCTCGGGGTCACGAAACGGCGGAGCCGTTTCGAACGATCTCGCTCACCGAGCGGACGGCCCCTTTCAACCCCACCCGTGGTGAATGAGTCGGCATCAACGGTGGGTGGGGTTGAAAGGGGCGGCGTGCGTGGCGGCTTCGCCGCCACGTTAGAGGTGGCCGGGCAACCGCCCGGCCACCCGCTGGACGACGGAGGGCGACGTAAGCACCGTGGCGAAGCGAGGCGCGTGGTTCGAGAGAGCGGAGCTCTCTCGTCATCACGAAAATCTTCGATTTTCGAACGACAGCGAGCCCCCCGAGTCCAGCACGCCGGGGCTTTCGAGGTGGTTCCGAATCTCGCGACGCCGTGGCGACGGCCACCGTAGTACCCGTGAACCAATCCGAATACTGCCCACTACGCCGACAGCTACATGTCGTCGCCGGGACAGCCTCGTCCATGGTTGCGCTCCAGACCGCCATCCTCGGGGCCGTCCTCGTTGTCCTCGTCGTCGTGATCGTGTTCCTCCTGCTGGTGCTGCGCGCGCTCGGTCGCCCCACCGAGGCCGTCAGCTCCGACCAGCTGACCGCGGCGCTCTCCCGGACGCTCTCCGATCTCAAGTTCGAGGAGACGGTCGGCCAGATCCGCACCCACGCCGAGGCGACCCACGAGCTCCACGCGGACATCGAGCGCATGCTCCGCGACCCCCGCGAGCGCGGCGAGTTCGGCGAGCACCAGCTCGACGTGCTGCTCGGCAACCACCTCCCGCCCGACATGTACGGGCTCCGCGAGCAGGTCGTAGAGGGCAAGACCCCCGACGCCCACATCCGCTCGGCCTCGGGACTCGTCCCCATCGACGCGAAGTTCCCGCTCGACAACTACGAGCGCTTTGCCGCCGCCACCGACGAGGCCGAGCGCGAGCGGGCAAAGCGGGCGTTCCGCGCGGACGTGGAGCGACAGCTCCGGAAGATCGCCGACGACTACGTCCGGCCGGAGGCGGGCACGACCCCCTTCGCGTTCGCGTTCGTCCCCGCCGAGAGCGTCTACTACCACCTCGTCACCCAGGAGTACGACCTGCTCCGCGAGTACACGGGCGAGGGCGTGCAGGTCGTCTCGCCGCTGACCTTCGGCCAGAAGCTCGAGCTCATCAGGGCCGACGTCCAGGCGGGACGGCTCACGGAGCAGGCCGAGGCCATCCGGACGCGCTTAGAGCGGCTGTCCGCCCGCTTCGAGGCCGTCGCCGAGGAGTGGGACACGCTCTACACGCACCTCCGCAACGCCAAGAACAAGGCCGACGACGTCGAGCGGGCCTACGACTCGCTTCGGGCGGAGTTCGACCGCATCGACCGCCCGTCGGTGGACGCCGTCGAGGACGACTGAGCGGCCCCGGACCGGCCGTCGCGGACGGGTTGTAAACGAATGTAAGTCTCTGTAAGTCTCTGTAAGTGCCAGATTTCGGTAGGTTTCGGCCACGAGAACCCTGTCGCGGTCCCGATTCGCCCACGTCTGCGCCCGTCAGTTGCGGGCCGACGCTCGCCGCTCGCGCCGACCGACAGTCCCCACTCGCGCTGACCTGGGCCGCTCGACCGGTCCAAACCCGCCGCTCGCGAGTTCAACACCTATATAGTCTGCGACGGTTTTATATACTTTCGACGATTACTATAGGTTAGTACGCGTCGCGGGAGACGCGATTTTTCGGAACATCCCACCACACCATGAGCGAAACCACAGTACGACAGTACAGCGATCAGCACCGGACGACGGAGACGGAATCGACCCGGCGAGCGGAGCGAATCGACGTCTGCCCCGAGTGCGGCGGGCATCTCGAGAGCGACGCCGAGCACGGCGAGACGGTCTGCACCGAGTGCGGCCTGGTCGTCGACGAGGCGGCCATCGACCGCGGCCCGGAGTGGCGGTCGTTCGACTCGACCGGCGAGTCGAAGAGCCGCGTCGGTGCGCCGACGACGAAGCTGATGCACGATAAGGGCCTCTCGACGGTCATCGACTGGCAGAACCGGGACGCCTACGGCAACACCCTCGGCGCCCGGCAGCGCCGCAAGATGCACCGCCTGCGCACCTGGGACGAGCGGTTCCGCACCCGCAACCACAAGGAGCGCAACCTCAAGCAGGCGCTCGGCGAGATCGACCGCATGGGCAGCGCGCTGGGCCTCTCGAAGGAGGTCCGCGAGACCGCCTCGGTCATCTACCGCCGGGCACTCGACGAGGACCTCCTGCCCGGGCGCACCATCGAGGGCGTCGCCACGGCGTCGGTCTACGCGGCCGCCCGACAGGCCGGCCAGCCGCGCAGCCTCGACGAGGTGGCTACCGTGAGCCGCATCGACGAGATGGAGTTCAAGCGGACCTACCGATACGTCGTCCGCGAACTCGGGCTCGGCGTCCAGCCGGCCGACCCCCAGCAGTTCGTCGGCCGCCTCGCCTCGGAGCTCGACCTCGACGCCGAGACCGAGCACCGCGCCCGCGAGCTTCTCGACACCGCGGCGGGCACCGGCACGTTCAACGGCAAGAGCCCGGTCGGACTGGCCGCGGCCGCCATCTACGCGGCCGCCCGGCTCACGAACACGAAGCTCACCCAGAGCGAGGTGAGCGACGTCGCCAACGTGAGCGAGGTCACCATCCGCAACCGCTACCAGGAGCTGCTCGACGTCGACTCGGGCGCCCAGGCGGCGACCGCCTGATTTTCGGATTATTCACCCCTGCGAGCGGTAGCGCTCGACGTCGCGTTCCCCCTCCGCTAGCGCTCGACGTCGCGTTCCCCCTCCGCTCTTGGGACGCTCGCGTTCTCGGGACTCTTCCGTAACCTGCTGTTCGAGAGCGACGGCTGTTTCCGTTCGTCTACAGTGATTCGAGAGCGACGGCTGTGGGAGACTGCTCTCCGGCAGTGACGACGGCCGTTCTTGCAGGGTGCCAGTGAAAAACGAGAGACGTGGTCGCGGGACGCCGACTCGCCTCACGGGGCCGTCGGCGCCGTCGCCGTCGCGTCAGCGGGGTGGATGACAGACCGCCGTCGGCGACTGTCTGCGGGCGGCGACCGGGGCGGACCGGCGCTGGCTCGACCGGTCGCGACCCGGCCGCCTCGTCCGGACAGTCGGGCGACGACCCCAAAAGTGTTGTCTGAAAACCATTTCTGTTGCGACGGCTACTGAACGCCGCTTTTGTTGTAGCGCCGTCATTTGGGTGACCCGGTGGACTGCCGTCTGCGTGACCGAGAACGGGCCGTCCTCCGCGTGACCGAAACAGTGACAACGCGCTCGCCCGACGCTCCGGCAATGGCCCACGAGGTCGATGTCGACCGTTCGGACGCGCTCGACCCCGACGACGCGTTCACCCTGCTCGCCGACGAGACGCGACTGCAGATCCTCCGCGCGCTCGGCGACGCCTGGTCCCCCCGGGACCGGGCCCCGCTGTCCTTCTCCGAGCTCCGCGACCGCGCGGACGTCGCCGACGGCGGCCGGTTCAACTACCATCTCACGCGGCTCGTCGGCACGTTCGTCCGGCGCGTCGAGGACGGCTACTGGCTCACCTACCCCGGCGTGAGAGTCTACCAGGCGATCGCCTCGGGCGCGTTCAACGAGCACCTCGCCGTCGACCCCTTCGAGATCGACGACGACTGCGTCATCTGCGGCGCGTCGCTCGTCGCGTCCTACGAGGACCACCTGCTCAGCATCGCGTGCCCGGCGTGCGACCACCGGTTCGTCCGGAACTACGTCCCCCCCGGTCGCGTCGCCGAGGGCGATCCGGACGCGTTCCTCGTGGCGGTGGACCAGACGATCCGCCGGTCCACGGCCGCCGCGACCGCCGGCGTCTGCGCGGACTGCTCGGGGACCGTCGCAGTCGCGGTCGGACCGAACGTCGGCTACATCCTGCCGGAGAGCGCCCCGGAGTACGACGTCCGGGTCACGTTCGACTGCGAGCACTGCAGCGCCCACGTCGAGAACACCGTCGGGAGTACGCTTCTCTCCCACCCCGCGGTGATCTCCTTCGCCTACGAGCGCGGGCTCTCCCTCGCCGACCAGTACGTCTGGACAATCCCGTTCGTCGTTGACCCCGACAGCACCACGCTCCGCTCGACGGACCCGCTCCGCGTGGCCGTGACCGTCGAGGCCGGGGGCGACAGCCGCCGGTTCGTCGTTGACGAGGCGCTCGACGTTGTCGCCGTCGAGGAGTGAGGAGCGGTGGTCGCCGTCGAGGGCCGACCACGGTTCAATCAGGCGGGGCGGATTCGACGCCCTCACTCGGCCCGGCGGAAGGCGTCATCCCCGTACCGCTCGCGGAGCGCCTCGAAGGAGTCGCGCTGGTCCAGAAGCTCCTCGGTCGGCGTCTCGTAGACGTACTCGAACATCTCGGCCGGCGTCCCCTCGTACGACTCTGCGGTCTCGACGATGTCGGTGAGCCGCGTCTCTATCTCCGCCTCGATGGCGTCGGCGGCCTCGTCGTCGAGTCGGCCGGTGTCCCGGAGGAAGGTCTCCAGTCGCGGGATGGGGTCTTTCCGCCTCCAGCGCTCGACCTCGGCCTCGTCGCGGTACGCGGTCGGGTCGTCGGCGGTGGTGTGCGCGCCGAAGCGGTAGGAGAGCGCCTCGACGAGCGTCGGCCGCACCCCGTCGTCGGGCGGGTTCCGCGCCCGTTCGACGGCCGCCGCCGTGACCCGGTAGACGGCGAGGGGGTCCATGCCGTCGACCTGGACGCCGTCGAAGCCGTAGGCCTGGGCTTTCCCGGCGATGGTGGCGCTCGCGGTCTGGCGCTCTCGTGGGACCGAGATAGCCCACTGGTTGTTGTTGCAGAAGAAGACGGCGGGCACGTCGAACACCCCGGCGAAGTTCAGCCCCTCGTGGAAGTCGCCCTCCGAGGTCGCGCCGTCCCCGAAGTGCGCGAGGACGACGCCGTCGTCGCCCCGGAGCTTCGACGCCCAGGCCATCCCTGTCGCGTGCGGGAGGTGCGAGCCGATGCAGATGTTGAGCGGGGCGACGTGCTGGCCGACGAGCGAGGCGTTGCCCGCCTCGTGGCCCATCCAGTATAGCAGGTAGTCCGCGGACAGCCCCCGGTCCACCACGACGCCGTGCTCCCGGTACTGGTAGAGCACCCAGTCGTCGGCGCGGAGCGCCAGCGAGCTGCCGAGCTGGGCGGCCTCCTGGCCCGCGAGCGGCGCGTACGTCCCCATCCGGCCCTGGCGCTGCAGACTCACCGCCCGTTCGTCGAACCGGCGGGCCAGGCGCATGTCGGCGTACAGCCCTACCAGCTCCTCGTCGCTCAGGTCGGGCACCGTCGCCCCAGCCAGTACCGCGCCGTCGTCGTCGAGCACCCGGACGGGGTCGTCCGGCGCCCGCCCGAACACCGGATCTGTAGCCATGAACTGTCGGGCCAGAGGCACGGGCGGGACATAACTCCACAGGGTGGACGCAACTCTCGTCGGTTCCTGGCGGCGTTCGCCGGCGGTGTCGCGGCAGTACAGCTTTCCCGCCGTTCTCGCGGTGCTACAGCTCGTGGGGCGCGCTCACGTGGAGCCCGACGAAGAGCCACTCCTCGTCTGCCGCCTCGCCCTTCTCGGAGAGTACGTCCCGCCGGGCGAGGGTGCCGCTCCAGCGCGTCTCGAAGCTGTAGCGCTCGTCGGCCCGGAGGTCGGTCCATTCGAGGGTCACGTCGTCGCTGAACCAGCCGACGCCCCCCGCGCTGTCGGCGAGCAGGTCGTGGCTCTCGACGGTCCACTCGCCGGTGGTCCGGCTCTGCTCGCGGAGCCCCTCCGCGACCGCGTCGTAGCCGGTCAGTCGCTCGCCGACGCCGAACTTCACGACGTCGTCGCGCTCGGCGAAGTAGGGGTAGAGCGGCTCGCCCCGCCGGAGCGCCTCGTAGTAGTCGGTGACTGTGGTGGCGACGCCCATGCCTGTCCGGTCGCCTTCCAGCCCCTTGAACGCCCTCGTCCGTTTCGCCGCGCCCGGTCGGTCGAGCCGGTCAGCCCAAGAGGCCGCGAAGTCGGTCGAGCAACGACCCGTCCCCATCCTCGCCGGCCAGCTCCCAGCCGGCCTTCTCCGCGGCCGTCTCGACGGGCTGGTACTCCCACCCCGCGGCCGTGGCCGTCGCGCGGTGGCGCTCGTCGGTGCCGACGTAGACGTAGCGTGGCGCGTCGAACGCGAGTCGGACGTACTGCAGGCTCTCCCGGGCGTCGCGCTCGCCGGGGAAGAAGTCCCGGTGGATGCGGCGGCGCTGGCTGTACCCGTGGACGACGCTCTCCGGGCTGTCAGAGACGACGCCCACGAGCCGGCTCCACTCGCGGGCGTCCTCGACTGCCGCCTGCGGGTTCGCAAGCGCCCGGAGCGCCGAGAGGTCGAACGCGAGCGCCATGCCGCCCTGTGGCATGCCCGACGGTTGGCGGCCGGCGACTAAAAACTTCTCCGGGAAGGCTTTTGGCGACGCCGCACCCGTAGGCCGTATGTACGACCCGGTCGACTCCCCCGACTCGACGACCGTCTTCCCGTATCACGACCTCACGCCGCCTACCCTCGCAGACGTGTACGCCGCCCGGCGCGTCGTCCGCCGCCACCTCCCCCGGACGCCGCTCGTCCGCAGCGACGTCCTCTCCGCGGAGCTCGACGCCGAGGTCTACCTCAAGCGCGAGGATGTGCTCCCGACGGGCGCGTTCAAGGTCCGCGGGGGCGTCAACCTCGTCTACGACCTCCCCGAGGAGTTCCGCGAGCGCGGCCTCATCGCCGCCAGCACCGGCAACCACGGCCAGTCGGTGGCCTACGCCGGGGCCCGCTTCGACGTGCCGGTCGTCGTGGCGGTCCCCGAGGACGCCAACCCCTCGAAGGTGGCCGCGATGGAGCGGCTCGGCGCGCGCGTCGAACCGCGTGGCGTCGACTTCGACGAGGCCCGCGAGTGGGCCGAGTCGCAGGCCGCGACCGAGGGCTACCGCTACGTCCACTCGGCGAACGAGCCGCGGCTGGTGGCCGGCGTGGGGACGGCGGGCCTGGAGGTCGTCGAGGACCTCCCCGGGGTCGACGTCGTCGTCTCGCCGGTCGGCGGCGGCTCCAGCGCGTCGGCCTACTGTCTCACCGTCGGGGAACTCACCGAGGCGCGCGTCGTGGGCGTCCAGGCGGCCAGCGCGGACGCGGTCGCGCGGGCCTACCGCGAGGGCCACCTCGAACCCGGGGAGTCGGCGGACACGTTCGCCGAGGGGCTGGCGACCCGCGCCCCCTTCGCGCTCACCATGCAGATCCTCCGCGAGCGCCTCGACGGGATGGTGACCGTCGCGGACGACGACATCCGGCGCGCCATGTACGACCTGCTCGCCGACGACCACGTCCTCACGGAGGGGGCGGCCGCCGCACCGCTGGCCGCGGCCCGCGAGCTGGGCGACGAACTCGCCGGGAAGACCGTCGTCCTCCCCATCTCGGGTGGCAACGCTGCAATCGGGACCCTCGAGGACGTCCTGGACCAGCGCAGCTAATACGGCAAAATCGTCGCTGCCGACCGCTCAGCCCCAGCGCGCCAGGCCCCGCTCGTAGGCGGGCCAGAACGGGTCGTCCGCTGGTTCCGGGAGCGGCTCCCCGTCCACGAGCACCCGGTCGGTCGCCCGCTCCCGGACCTCCCCGACGTCCGCCGCTTCGATGCCCTCGTCCGCGAGCGCGTTCAGGACCGCGTCCACGCCCTCGGGCGAGACGGTCGCGATGACGGTCCCGGAGCTGCTCGACCGCCAGGGGTCGAGGTCGAACGCCTCGCAGACCGCCAGGACGCCCGGCGCGACCGTGAACCGCTCCCGCTCGACGGCGAGCTGGACCTCGCTGGCCCCGGCGAGTTCGTGGAGCGCGCCGTCGACCCCGCGCTCGGTGGCGTCGTGCATCGCGGTGACGGGCCCGGCGGCGGCCGCTGTCAGCGCGTCGCGGACCGGGCTCATCTTATCGAAGCACGCACGGGCGGCGTCGAGCGTCCCCGGGTCGAGGTCGAGGTGCTCGCCGAAGCGGATCGCCAGCACGCCTGTCGTCTCGACGGCGGGGCCGTTCGTCACGACCACGCGGTCGCCCGGTCGCGCGCCGGTCGGGAGGACCAGGTCGTCGGGGTCGCCGACCGCGAGCGCCGTCGCGCCGCCGACGGTCGGGAACGCACAGCCCTCGTAGCGACCGGTGTGGCCGGTGACGAGGCTGACGCCGAGGTCGCGGGCCTCGCGGTCGAAGACGCGCCAGACGGTCTCGAACGGCTCGCGGCCCGCGTCCGGGGGGAGGTTGACGTCGACTGCGAGGTGCGACGGCGGGATGCCCGAGAGCGCCACGTCGCTTACGAGGATGTGGAACGCGAACCAGGCGGCGCGCTCGACGCCGAGGTCCCGGAGCACGAACACCGGGTCGGTGGCGAGGACGACCACCCGGTCGCCGACATCGAGGACGCCGAAGTCCGCGCCGTGACGCGGTCCGAGTCGCACGTCCTCCCGCGCCGCGCCGAGGTGCGGGTAGATGACCTCCTCGAAGAACGCACGGTCGACCTTGCCCTGAGAGCCCATGGCCGGTCGTCGTCCCGGCCACACTAAGTCCTGCCGTCCCGCGAGACCCAGATTTATGACAGGACGGCCCGTACCGAGTCGGCAGTGCCATCCGACGTCCAGTCCGCATTGGGGTCACACGCGCAGTCGGCCCGCCTCGCCCGGCTCGCCGAATCGATCCCCGTCGGCGAGGGGGACCGGCCACGGCTGCCGGTCCGAACGCCGTTCACCGAGGCGGAGATCGGCTCGGTCCCCGCCTGCGCGCCGGCCGACGTGGAGGCGGCCTTCGAGCGCGCCCGCGAGGCGCAGGCCGACTGGGCGGCCCGGCCGCTCGCAGAGCGCGCACAGGTCCTCCTCGATATCCACGACCTGGTGCTCGACCGGCAGGACGAACTGCTCGACGTCCTCCAGCTCGAGAGCGGGAAGGCCCGCATCGACGGCTTCGAGGAGGTCATCGACGTGGCGCTCACGGCGCAGTACTACGCCCGGAACGCGGCGGACCACCTCGACGTCCGCCGACGCGCCGGGGGGCTGCCGCTTTTGACCCACGTCGTCGAGCGCCACCGACCGGTGGGCGTCGTCGGGCTCATCGCGCCCTGGAACTACCCGCTCACGCTGGCGGTCTCCGACGCGCTCCCAGCGCTGGTCGCCGGCAACGCCGTCGTCCTCAAGCCCGCCGAGGAGACGCCCTTCACCGCGCTGCTGGCGGCCGAACTCCTCTCCGAGGCCGGACTGCCCGCCGACCTGTTCCAGGTCGTGCCCGGCCACGGCGCGGAGCTGGGACCGCCGCTGGTCGACTGCGCCGACTTCGTCGGCTTCACCGGTAGCACCGAGACCGGGCGCGTCGTCGCCCGCCAGGCCGGCGAGCAGCTGACCCCGGTCTCGCTCGAACTCGGCGGGAAGAACCCGATGCTCGTCCTCGACGACGCCGACCTCGACCGGGCGGTCGAGGGGGCGGTCCGCGGCTGTTTCACCAGCGCCGGCCAGCTCTGCATCTCCTTCGAGCGCCTCTACGTCGAGTCGCGCATCTACGGCCGGTTCGTCGAGGCGTTCGTCGAGCGGACCGAGGCGTTCGACCTGGGGACCGCCTTCGACTACGGCGTCGACGTGGGCTCGCTCGTCTCGGCCGACCAGCTGGCGAAGGTCGAATCGCACGTCGCCGACGCCCGCGAGCGCGGCGCGACCGTACTCACGGGCGGCCGGGCGCGACCGGACGTGGGACCGCTGTTCTACGAGCCGACGGTCCTCGCCGACGTCACCCCGGCGATGGACCTCGCCTGCGAGGAGACGTTCGGGCCGGTGGTCGCCGTCCACCGCGTCGAGAGCGCCGAGGAGGCCGTCGCGCGCGCGAACGACTCTGAATATGGGCTGAACGCGAGTGTCTGGACCAGCGACACGGCGCGCGGACGGGAACTCGCCGGTCGGATCGACTGCGGGACGGTCAACGTCAACGAGGCGTACGGCGCGTCCTGGGCCGCGGTCGACGCCCCCATGGGCGGCACGAAGCAGTCGGGGCTCGGACGTCGACACGGCCGGCAGGGAATCACCAAGTACACCGAGGCACAGACGGTCGCCACCCAGCGGCTCCTGCCGATGGGGGTGCCGCGGTGGCTCCCGACCCGGTGCTACCCCGGCGCGATGACCGACGTGATGCGCCTGCTGAAGCGACTCGGGAGGCTCCGCCCGTGACGACCGTCTTCCTCACGGGCTTCCCCGGCTTCCTCGGCTCCGCGCTGGTCGGCCGGCTCCTCGAGCGGTATCCCGACGACGTGACCGTCACCTGCCTCGTCCAGGGGAAGTACCGCGAGCAGGCCGCGGCGCGGGCCAGGGCCGTCGAGCGCGAACGCGACGCCGCGGGCCGCATCGACCTCGTGACCGGCGACATCACCGACCCGGCGCTGGGACTCGACGACCCGGACGCCCTCGCCGCGGAGACGGTCGAGGTGTTCCACCTCGCCGCCGTCTACGACCTCGGCGTCGAGCGCGCGCTCGCGAAGCGCGTCAACGTGGACGGCACGCGCCACGTCCTCGACTTCGCGGAGCGCGTCCCCGACTTAGCGCGGTTCCAGTACGTGAGCACCTGCTACGTCAGCGGGCGCTACGACGGGACGTTCACGGAGGACCACCTGGTCGAGGGCCAGCGGTTCAACAACTTCTACGAGTCGACGAAGTTCATGGCCGAGGTCGAGGTCCAGTCGCGCATGGCCGAGGGCCTGCCCGCGACCGTCTACCGCCCGGGCATCGCCGTCGGCGACAGCCGGACCGGCGAGACCCAGAAGTACGACGGCCCGTACTACGTCCTCAGGTGGCTCGTGCGCCAGCCGCGGTACGCGGTGATGCCGATGGTCGGCGACCCGGACCGCGTCGAGGCCAACGTCGTGCCCCGCGATTACGTCGTTGACGCCATCGCCTACCTCAGCGGCATCGACGCCTCCGAGGGGACGGTCTACCAGCTCGCCAACCCGGACCCGCCGACCGTGCGCGAGCTCCTGGCCACCTTCGAGCGGGCGACCGGCCGCCGGGCCCTCGCCGTCCCCGTCCCCAAGTGGCTCGCCCAGTCGGCGCTCCAGAACGTCACCGGACTCTACGACCTCGTGCAGATCGAACCGGCGGCGATGGACTACTTCGACCTGCCGACGCGCTACACCTGCGAAAGCACACTCCGGGACCTGGACGGCTCCGGCATCGCCTGCCCGGCCGTCGAGGAGTACGCGGACGTGCTGGCAGCGTTCGTGCGCCAGCACCCCGAGATCGGCGACGAGGCGATGACCTGAGTCCGGCTGTCCGCGCCGGGGCTGTCGCGCCGCCGCCGGTCGACCCGAACGTCCCGCAGGCAGTCTCTGCCACCTCCGACGGCTACTTGTAGCCGATTGCCCGTCATGGACATCGGTAACAGTATGCACGACCTGGTCATCCGCGGCGGGACCGTCGTCACGCCGGAGACGACGGCCGAGCTGGACGTGGGCGTCCGGGACGGGACCGTGACCGACCTCTCGGTCCCGGGCTCGCTTCCCGACGGGGAGACGACCGTGGACGCGACCGGCCGGTACGTCCTGCCGGGCCTCGTGGACGCGCACGTCCACGTCGGCGTCGAGCTGGGAGAGTTCACGACGCTCGACGACTTCCGCGCGGCGACCCGCGCGGCGGTCGTCGGCGGGACGACGACAGTGGTCCCCTTCGCCATCCCGGACCCGGACGAGACGCCGCTCGTCGCCTTCGAGCGCCGCCGCGACGCGGCCGGCGGCGAGGTGTACGCGGACTACGCGCTCCACGGCTGCGTGACCGACGCCAGCGACGAGACCCTCGCCCAGCTCCCGACGCTCGTCGAGCGCGGGGCCGCCTCGGTGAAGGCGTTCATGGTCTACGCGGACCGGCTGAAGCTCACACACGGGGAGCTCCGGGACGTGATGGGCGCCGTCGCCGATGCCGGGGGACTGCTGCTCGTCCACGCGGAGGACGACGAGGTCATCTCCAGGCTGGTCGACGAGCACGTCGCGCGGGGCGAGTGCGACTTCTCCGCACATCCCGACACGCACCCGCCGGTCTCCGAGACGACCGCCATGTGGACGGTCGCCGAGCTGGTCGCCGAGACGGCCTGCCCGACCTACGTCGTCCACGTGAGCACCGCCGGCGCGCGGGCGGTCCTGGCGTCGGCCCGAGAGCGCGACCTGCCGCTGCTCGCGGAGACCTGTCCGCACTACCTCTCGCTCGCCCGCGAGGTGTACGACCGCCCGGACGGCGAGCGGTTCGTCTGCAGTCCGCCGATACGGGCCGGCGAGCACGCCGACGCCCTCTGGGAGCTCCTCCGCGACGGGCTGGTCCAGACCGTCAACAGCGACCACTGCTGCTACGACGCGGCGCAGAAGGCGCGCCACCGGGACGACGTGACGCGGATGCCGAACGGACTGCCCGGCGTCGAGACGCGGAACGCGGTCCTCTACGCCGACGCCGTGGCGACGGGACGGCGCTCCATCGAGGCGTTCGTCGCGCTCACCTCGACGAACGCGGCGAAGATGCTCGGCCTGTACCCCCGGAAGGGGGCCGTCGCCGTGGGCGCGGACGCCGACCTGGTCGTCTTCGACCCCGACGACGAGCGCACGCTGCGCGCCGCCGACCTCCACATGGCGACGGACTACACGCCGTTCGAGGGCCACCAGCTCCGGGGTGGGCCGGTCGTCACCGTCGTGGGCGGCGACGTGGTCGTCCACGACGGGGAGCTGGTCGGCGAGCCGACCGGCTCGTTCGTCCCGACCGACGGCTCGTCCGCACCGGAGACGTTCGCCTCGGGCCTCGGTGGCGGATTCGGCGCGTGAGCCACCTCCCAGTGACAGTCCCCGTCAGTCGTCACCCGTCGACCGTCGCCGTCAGTCGTCGCTCGGCGAGTTCCGCGCCGTCCCGTCGACGAGCTGTTCGAGCTGTGCGGCCGGGACCGCGCCCCGGGCGGCGTAGGTCCCGTAGACGAAGGTCGGCACGGCGGTGACTCCCGTCCGCTGGGCGGCCTCGAACCGGTCGCGGAGCGTCGCCTCGACTTCGTCGTCCGCGAGCGCCGCCGGGACCGCCTCCGCGTCGAGCCCGATGGACACGCCGATCTCCGCCAGCACGGCCGGGTCGCCCACGTCGCGGCCGTCCCGCCAGAGGGTCTCGAAGACGGCGTCGTGGTAGGCGCCGGCCGTCGCCTCGTCGCAGTGGTCCTCGACGTACTGGCCGACCAGGTGGGCGTTCCAGGAGTCGACCCGTCGCCCGGCCGTGGGCCGCATCTCGACGCCGTACTCGTCGGCGAGGCGCTCGACGTTCCGCCGGGAGCGCTCGAAGTAGGCGTCGTCCTTCCCGTCGTCCACGTCGTCCCGGAGCTCGTCGTCGGGGCCGCGCTTGTACGACCGGAGGTCGAACGGTCGCCACTCGACTGCCAGTGGCTCCCCTCGGTCGGCCAGGTAGCGGTCGAGGCTCGCCTTGCCGAGGTAGCAGAAGGGGCAGACGTAGTCCGCGTACACCGCGAGACGGTCGGCGTCGCTCATGGGAGTCCGTCCGCGGCCAGCGACAAAAGCCTCGCAGTTCCGGCGAGTTCGCCCCCTACCTCGTCGCGCCGGTCCCGAACCCCGAAGTGCCCGTTCTTCCGAACCCGGAGGTGCCAGTTCCGATGGCGACCGGTCTCAGCCGCTACGGTCGGCGATGGCCTCGATCAGCACGTCCGCCCCCACGAAGCCCGACTCCCAGCGCTCGATGAGCTCGCCGTCCTCGAACAGCAGGAGCGTCGGGACGCTCCGGACCGAGAAGCGGGCCGCCAGGTCGAGGTCGTCGCCCGCGTTCACCAGGCCGACGGCGGCGTCACTCGCCTTCGCCACGATGCCCAGCACCGGCTCCATGCTCGCGCAGATGCCACAGCCGCTCGTGTACAGCTCCACGAGCGCGAGGCGGTTCGCCGCGACGAAGGCGTCGACCGCTGCGCCGTCGGCGAGGATCGTGGGCTTTCTCGGTTCCGGTCCGGCGTCGTCGGTGGCGGGAGTCACGGTTCCTGCTCCGTCTCGTCGGTGACCGGGTCGGGTCCGCCGTCGCCCAGTCGGAGCCGCACGCGGTTGAGCGGGAGCGGCGTCACCTCGGCGTCGAGGAACGCGGCGATGCGCTCGACGAAGCCGTTCCCGTCGCGTGGGTCCTCGCCGGTCCCGCGCTGGACGACCACCTCGTCCACGTCGCCGAGGGCGGTGCCGTCGCCGACGACGAGCGAGAACAGCTCCGTCGGGGCCACCGGCTCGCCGGCCTCGATGCGGGCGGTCACGTCGTCGAGCGCCGTGCGGACCCGCGTCTCCACGTCGAAGGTGACCTCGACGTCCACCGAACTGCCGAGGGCGTCTGCGGCGTAGACCTCCTCGGACTTGCGGATGGCCGGGACGAGCACGTGGTCGAACTCGACGCCGCTCTCCTTGAGCCCCATGTAAGCGAAGGAGAGCATCGCCGTCAGGCCCTCGACGAACTCGCGGTCGTCGATGGACTTCTCGAACACCTGGCGGCGGTCCTTCGCGGCCAGGGTGTGGACGAGCAGGTTGAAATCGAGGACCGCGTCGCGGACCCGCTCGCGGATGCGGGCCTCGGCGTTGCGCTCGGACTGCTCGTGTGTCATCTCCGTCTCGCCGAGCAGGTACTCCCGGTCGGCCCGGGAGAGGACGCCGCGCGGCCGGTCTGTGCGGAATCTCATAATCGAATCTCGATTATATAGCGTCCGATATCATCCGAACGTATTTCAACCCTTGGGCGGTACGACCGGCAGATGACCCGCTCCGCCGCCGTTCCGTCTGTGCTTCTCTCGGCACCTGTCGGCAGTCACGTGGGCGTCCCCACTCGTCGCCCCGTCGTGCCCGAGCGAGACATCACTGCCCGCCGGGTCGCCGCCGACCCGGCGGCGACCGGCCGCCGGCAGGTCGGACGCGAATCACCTGCGGGCGGGCTCACTCGACGGACCGGAGGGCCCTGATGACGGACTCGACCGACCCGTCTGACTCGACCGGCCCCGGGGAACAGCCCGACTCGGCGGACCAGCCGGACCAGGCAGACTCGACCGACCGGGCCGGCGAGGGCTCGGGGCGGGCGCTGGCGACGGTCTTCGCCATCGTCTTCGTCGACCTGCTCGGCTTCGGCATCCTCATCCCCATCATCCCGCTGTACGCCGAGCACTTCGGGGCGAGCGAGTTCGTCGCCGGCCTGCTCATCGCCTCCTACTCGGTGACGCAGTTCGTCTTCGCGCCGGTCCTCGGGCGGCTCTCGGACGAGCGCGGGCGCCGGCCCATCCTGCTGCTCTCGCTGTTCGGGAGCGTCGTCGCCTGGACGCTGTTCGGCCTCGCGCCGGCGCTCTGGGTGCTCTTCCTCGCCCGCCTGCTCGCGGGGGCGATGGGCGGGAACATCGCCACGGCACAGGCGTACATCGCCGACATCACGCCCCCCGAGGACCGTGCGAAGGGGCTCGGCCTCATCGGCGCGGCGTTCGGCCTGGGTTTCGTCTTCGGCCCCGCGCTCGGCGGCGTCTTCTCCAGCCCGACGGCGCTCTCGGTCGCGGGGGGCGTGCTGCCGTCGGTCGTGCCGGTGTCCGAGTTCACGCTGCCGAGCTTTGCGGCGGCGGCCATCAGCGCGCTGAACCTCGTGGTGGCGTTCCTGGTCCTCCCGGAGACCCGCCGGAGCCACGCGGCCGCCGACGAGCGCTCCCGCATCGCACAGCTCCGCGAGTCGCTCGCCGACCCGGCGCTCGGCGGCCTGGTCGTCTCGTTTTTCCTCTTCTCGCTCGCCTTCTCCGGCATGGAGAGCATGTTCGTCCTGTTCACCCAGGACCGGTTCGGCTACGGGCCGGAGATGAACGGCTACATCCTGGCGTTCATGGGCGTCGTCATCGCCATCGTCCAGGGGGGACTGGTCGGGCGGCTCACCGAGCGCTACGGCGAACAGCGCCTCGCGCTCGTGGGCGTGGGCCTGGAGGCGCTCACGCTCGCGGCGGTCCCGTTCGCGCCGCAGATCGCCGCGTCGCTCCCGCAGGTCGGCCCGCTCTGGGGCCTCCTGCCCACACTCGGCGGCGGGCTCCTCGTCCTCCTCGCGGTGCTCCTGGTGCTCGCGGTGGGCAACGGCTTCGCCAACGTCTCGCTGACCACGCTCGTCTCCAAGAGCGCCAGCGACGAGACCCAGGGCGGGGCGTTCGGGCTCACCCAGAGCGCCGGCAGCATCGCCAGGGCCGTCGGTCCCGTCGTCGCCGGCGCGCTGTACACCGCGTTCGTCTACTGGTCCCCGTTCGTCGTCGGGGGGCTGTTGATGGTCCCCATCCTCTACATCCTGGCGACGACGTTCCGGGCCGGGGTGTCGCCGCTCCGGGAGGTGCCCGAGTAGGGCTACGAGCGGGGGAGGTCCGCCGCGAAGTCGGTGAACACAGCGCTCTCACCGCGCCATCGGCCCGGCGGCGCCTCTCGCGGCGATTCGGGGGACGCGACGGGCTTACAATCGATCACAAATACTTACAAACGATTACAAGCCGGTCGAGCCCGCCGTCGCGGCCGGCCGCCACCGGTCTCGACGCACTCGAGAACGGCGCGACCACCCGCCGCCGGTCGACACTTCCGACCGCCGCCGGCCGGTACTCCCGATCCACGGCACCGTCCACCTTCGCCACGGTCCTGGTCGGTCCGGCGGCGTGGGTTTATGCCGGCGGCGGCGAATCACTCGGCCATGTCGGACGCAGTCAGAACGGCCGTCTCGGACGGCGTGGCGACGCTCACACTGGACCAGCCAGACTCCCGGAACGCGCTCTCCCGGGCGATAAACGACGGCATCCGCGACGCGCTGGCCGACCTGCGTGGGCGGGACGACGTCCGTGCGCTCGTCGTCGAGGGCGAGGGCGCGGCCTTCTCCGCCGGTGGCGACATCCGAGCGATGCAGGCGCGCATCGACGGCGACCAGTCGCTCGACGAGGACGTCCGGGAGCTCCGCGAGACGACCAGCGAGACCATCGCCGGAATCGCGACGTTCCCCGCGCCGACCATCGCGAAGATCGACGGGCCGGCGGTCGGAGCCGGGGCGAATCTTGCCATCGCCTGTGACGTCCTCCTGGCGAGCGAGTCCGCGAGCATCGGCTTCGTCTTCCGGGCGGTGGGGCTGAGCGTCGACGCCGGCACGTCGTACCTGCTCCCGCGCATCGTCGGCGAGAACGCCGCGCTGGAACTCGTCTACACCGGCGAGGTCCTCGACGCGGAA
>Ga0102959_1000106_pt1 | contig 27529 bp, 19 predicted proteins | sample SalPonF2_B_D2_MG_FD_84520 | JGI IMG/M metagenome (GOLD analysis project Ga0102959, IMG submission 84520) | Salt pond soil microbial communities from South San Francisco under conditions of wetland restoration - Salt Pond MetaG SF2_B_D2_MG ...
AGTTCCATTCGAATTTTAAGAAAGATCCCGTTTATACAGTCAAAGCATCTGATGCACAGGGGGAAGTCGTGTTTCAGGACTCCTTTAATCCCAAGTATGTGGTGCGGCCGTTTTTTAAGCAATTCCCCAAATACGATTCGGTGCGTGTAACTACCGGCTGGATTAAGGCGCAGATCGACAATAAGACCTACGCTGACGAGCGAATAAAGACGGACATCGAAGAGTTCTGGGATCATTTTCAGGATATCACCTTAGACAGGCTTCTAAAATATGTAATGAATATCCAGGATGGAGATCCTTCTCCGGAGCTGGCTCCCTATTTTGATCGCTTTGACATAAAGCTAGCGCTCAGCGAAGCTGACTACCAGTTGGGATTTTTTAAAGAGCAGATTGCCCCCATGGAAGCCCTGCAGGAAGATTTATACTGGGAAACCCGCTTGTTTTTCCGACTGATTGGCAACAGATATGGAGTTGGGCCATTGAGTTATCCCGGTCGCATTTTGCCCTATCATCTAACTACGGTGGATGGAAAGCCTGGGGAGGCAGAGATTTCGTTGACTGGGAAAAAGCAGGCGCGTCCCCAGGTGAAGTTGACTTATCGGGCTAAAGGAAAAGCTTCCGTTACCAAAGAGTATGAACTGCCTAATATAAATGTTTCGGCCCCCAAACTTCGCGGTATCTGGGTCCGGAAGAATGCAAATAACATCGAGAAGCTAATGTTCGATGTTAAAGTCGATAGCATTCATAATCCCTACGATTACTTTAAAAAACGAGCCACGGAAAGAGAAATAGATAATACATTCTCCTCGGCTGAACGAATGCGGGGAATGCTGGATCAGCTGAAAGGCCTTCATCAGCATGGAATGTTTCAGCAGTATCTGAATTACGATAAGGTAAACCGGTTGGATTTTCATTTTCTGCTTAACGATAGTTTAAAGGGCAAAGAGCAATACAGTTCTATTACCTCTTTAGGCAGATCGAAAAATCCGCAAAATACCAACCGGCCTCATCTTATGGATGCCGATTTTACATACCGGGGACAGGAAGTCGTGCAGGATACGATGCCGATTCCTCCTTCAGAAAGTAATGCAATAATGGCCAAGCTGAATACATTTCCTGAGGCTAATGTATATTATGCCGCCACTTCATTTTTAGGACAGCACGTCTTTGCGATGGATTTGTTGCCGCTTCAGAAATCGAATTATGTGTCTCAGGCTAAATTAAGCGCCCTTAAACCAACACTGTTTGTTTCGGGCCGCCAGCATGCCAACGAGTTTTCAAGTACCACGCACATCCTGCGCCTGGGCGAAAAACTGCTGACCGATCCGGACTATAAGAAATATTTAAATAAAGTCAATGTGGTACTGCATCCGATAACCAATGTGGATGGTGCCCGGCAGGCGGTAAAAGATCATCTTTTGAATCCTACTTATATGGGGCACTTAGGCTATTTGGGGGCCCTGGGTGTTGATGTGACCCGTGACCAGAATAAAAAAGATCCGCGTTACCCGGAAGCTAAAGTCAGAAGAGTAATATTAAATTCATGGTTGCCGGATGTCTATCTGAATATGCACGGCTATCCTACGCATGAGTGGGTGCAATATTTCGCAGGATATACGGCCTGGATACAAAGCCGGTACCGGGGCGCCCGATCTAATAATTATTGGATACCGAGAGGATTCTTTATCCCGGGATTCAGTTGGTTGAAGGAGGAAGATCATCCTGAGTTTAAAAAAGCTTCTTTTGCTTTGATTGATAGTATCACGGCAGATGTAAGTGCTCTGCCTGAAATGCGTAAAGTGGATCAGGTAATGCAGCGGCGATATCACAAATACAGGTCCAAAGAAGATACTTATGTTGAGAATTATATTAACAATGTGTTGGTATATTCCTCTTTGAAAGGGATAGAGCCACGAAAGATGAGATCTTTCGAACATATAAATCCCAAGATAACCTATTTCTCGGCGGTCTCGGAGTTTCCTGACGAACCGGCCCAGGGATCATGGCTACAAATGAATGTTAAAGGTGGGGTAGCATTTGAAACGGCGTGTTTGAAATATCTTTACAATGGTATAAGCAGGGTAAAGCACGATTATGAGGATGGATTTTTTGTGAGAAGAAGTGAATACCGAAAACGGCCTGTATTACCACCTGAAGAGAAATAAAGAAGCAGCTATAATTAGTCAGGCATTTACTAGCAAGAATGGTAATTGAAACATACTTATTTGATGGCCAAAGCATGGACGATTAGTGTTGACACGGGAGGCACCTTTACGGATTGTATAGCGGTAAATCCGGATGGACAAAGAATTAAAGTAAAAGTCTTAAGCAGCAGCGCCTTAAGAGGTAAAATCGCAGAAAATAAAGGCAATAAATGGTACCGAGTACAGCAAGACTGGGATGCGCCGGATGATTTTGTCAATGGTTTCGAATTCAGCTTACTTCATCAACCGGATATATCATCGAGGGTAATCAGTTTTGATGCGAGTGAATCGGTTATCGAGCTGGAAGATAAAATTGAATCTGCTGACCAAGATATTATCGGGGCTTCCTTTGAAGTGGTTTGTAATCAAGAGGCTCCTATTTTGGCTACTCACCTTGCTACCTCCACCACTTTTGAAGAAACATTGCCGAATATAAATTTAAACCTGGCGACCACAAAAGGAACCAATGCGTTGCTCGAAAACGCGGGTGTTCCTACAGCCCTTTTTGTTACCGAAGGCTTCGGCGATTTATTGAAGATTGGCACACAGCAACGCCCCGATCTTTTTGCCCTTCAAATAGATAAGCCTGATGTATTATACTCGCAGGTCGTTGAAGTGCCGGAACGAATCGATGCCGGTGGCGAAGTGCTATCCCCAATTGATCTTGATCGGATGGAAGAAGGGGTCAGGCAGCTCTTGGATAGGGGGATACGATCTGCGGCCGTTGTTCTTATGCATAGTTATAAAAATGATGTCCATGAGAAAAAAATACGAGATTGGCTGTTGGATAAAGGGATGAATCATGTCACTATCTCTTCTGATATGAGTTCATTCATTAAGATATTACCCCGTGCTCAAACTTCGGTGATCAATGCCTACCTGATGCCGATTATCCAGAGTTATCTTGATTCGGTTCGCGCTGCCATCCCCGGGCAAATATATGTGATGACCAGTGCCGGCGGCTTAAAACCTACCGATCAGTTTAAGCCCAAAGATAGCTTATTAAGCGGACCGGCCGGGGGCGTTGTAGGGGCTGCCAAAGAAGGAAAAAAGCTGGGTTATGATAAAATCATATCGTTCGATATGGGAGGAACGAGTACCGATGTAGCCCGTTTCGATAATGATTTTGAGTATGTCTTCGAGCACCGGGTGGGAGATGCGCATCTGATTGCCCCCGCTCTTTCAATAGAGACCGTTGCAGCCGGAGGAGGTTCTATATGTCATTTTGATGGGCACAAGCTTAGTGTTGGTCCGGATAGTGCCGGAGCTTATCCGGGTCCAGCGTGCTATGGGGCCGGCGGGCCGCTAACGATTACCGATATCAACCTGCTGTTAGGTCGCCTGGACAAAAGAAATTTTCATATCCCGGTAAGTATTGATAATGCACGAGAGAAGCTTAAAGAAGTATTGAGTGCGCTCAAAAGCGCGTCCGATGATAAAGTGACGAAAGAGGCTGTCTTGCAGAGCTTCTTAAATATCGCCAACGAAAGGATGGCGGATGCGATTAAGAAAATATCCATTCGAAAAGGCTATGATACCCAGGAATACGGCCTTGTTTCTTTTGGCGGGGCTGGCGGGCAACATGCCTGCGCCATTGCACGACACCTACATATAAATAATGTGATAATTCCCAGTGAGGCCGGTTTGTTAAGCGCAACTGGCTTGGGTAATGCGGTGAGAGAGGAATTTGCAGAACGGCAATTATTAAAGCCTTTAAACGGGGTAGAAGGATCAGTCGATCATTTGGTTGAGACCTTAAAAGAGGAAGCCCGAAATAAAATCCGGAATAATACCGAAGAAGCAATAGAAGTCCGGAGAAAGATTGTCCGAATGCGATTTAAAGGGCAAGAAAGTTCGCTGGATATTGAGTATAAGCAAAATGCCAATCTGGAAAAGCAATTTAAATCAAAATACCAGAAGCGGTATGGTCATTGGGTGGAAAATCGTAACATCGAAGTAGAATCCATCCGGGTAATCGCTTCCACGGTTCATGATGAATCAAATGAAATTGTCGTTACGGCTGACGGATCGACTCCTTCTGCACAATTTGAGAAGCACATATGGTTCAACGGCGAATATTATAAAACCCCGGTCTTTGACAGAGAGCAGCTGCGGCCGGGAAATGTTGTCAAAGGACCTGTTTTAATATTGGATCCTCACAGCACCATTGTAGTTGAACCCGGCTGGGAGGCCAGAGTGTGTGATAATTTAACTATTGAACTTACACTTAAAGAGGATGTGAGTGGACAAGAACAGAATATTCAACCCGAAGCGGCGCGTCTCGAATTGTTCACGAACAGATTTAGCTCGATAGCTACCGAAATGGGAGAGATGCTGCAGCGAACGGCTCTATCGGTAAATGTAAAAGATCGACTCGATTTTTCCTGTGCTATACTTAGCTCGGATGGTGAGCTGGTCGTTAACGCGCCTCATATCCCTGTTCACCTGGGGGCCTTGGGCTTATGTGTGAGAAGTGTAATGGATACTTTAGACATGCAGCCGGGGGATGTGGTGGTTACCAATCATCCGGCTTTCGGTGGATCACATTTGCCGGATGTAACCGTTATTTCGCCTATTTTTACCGATGATGAGCAATTGATAGGGTATGCCGCAAGCCGTGCACACCATGCAGAAATTGGCGGGGCCTATCCGGGATCTATGCCCCCGGAAGCTACGAATCTATCCCAGGAAGGAGTGGTCATCCCGCCAATGTATCTTATCCGAAAAGGTGAGGAACGGTGGCAGGAAATAAGAAATAAGCTAAAATCAGGGCCTTATCCTTCGAGGGATATCGAAGAGAATATGGCCGATTTGCAGGCGGCGGTCGCTGCTAACCATAAAGGCGTTAACAGCCTTAAAAATATGGTGGCAAAGTATAGCTTGCAGGAGGTCCGTCGTTATATGAATGCCCTCAGGAGACATGCTGCATCAAAGATGCGGGATACACTGGGTAACCTTTCGAATGGAGAATATCAGAGCACCGAATATTTGGATGATGGATCTAAATTGAATGCCTCATTGAAGGTTAAAGACAAGAAAATTACGATCGATTTTAGTGGCACTTCGGGAGTGCATCCGAAAAATCTAAATGCCACGCCTGCTATCGTTAATAGTGTGATTATGTATGTGCTGCGGTTGCTGATCAACGAGCCGCTGCCTTTAAATGAAGGGCTGTTGAGTCCGGTCGAGATTATCTTGCCGAATTGTTTGTTAAATCCGGTATTTAAAGAAGATCCTGTCGAGTGCCCCGCCGTGGTTGGGGGCAATGTAGAAGTAAGTCAACGATTGGTTGATACGCTTTTAAAGCCATTTGAAATTATCGCCTGTAGCCAGGGTACGATGAATAACGTATTATTCGGCAATGACCGCTTTGGCTATTACGAGACGGTAGGCGGAGGAACCGGGGCAGGTATTGATTTTGATGGAGCCGATGCCGTCCATCATCATATGACGAATACACGGGGAACCGATCCTGAAATACTGGAACATAATTATCCCGTCCGGCTTGATCGGTATGCAATCAGGAAAGAGTCCGGAGGTGGTGGTAATCATAAAGGTGGCAACGGTATTATACGTGAAATGACCTTTCTTTCGCCAGTTCGGTTAACAGTTTTGACCCAGCACCGGGACGAAGGTCCTTATGGACTGAAGGGAGGACGAGCCGGCCAAAAAGGAGAGCAGTGGGTTTTCTACAAAGATGGTAGCAAAGAAAAGCTGCAATCGGTTGACGGGAGGGATTTGGAGAAAGGAGACCGGTTTATTCTGAAAACGCCGGGTGGAGGAGGCTATGGCAAGGCCGATTAAACCTACATCTTTTGGTGAAAAAACGGTTTAACAGCTAAGGTACTTAAATTGCAGTGTTCATTTAAATAGATATCATGAAAAAACGATTATTGAATATTTTATTCTGGTCGGTTTTATCGGCTGCATTTATAGGTCCGGGCACGATCACCACGGCGGCATCAGCCGGGGCCAGTTTTGGTTATACGCTTCTGTGGGCACTCACCTTTTCTACCATAGCCTGTATCATCCTCCAGGAAGCAAGCTCCCGAATTACTACTGTATCCGGCATCAACCTGGGAGAAGCCATTCGCAAGTATTGGTATGATCAGCTGTGGGGCAAGACAGCCGTTTATTTGATACTGCTGGCTATCGTGCTGGGATGTACGGCTTATGAAGCCGGCAATATCCTGGGAGCCATAGCGGGAGCTTCCCTGATACTTCATATTCCCTATTATTGGCTGACGATCGTTATTGGTGTTCTGGCATTTATCCTCTTTGGCTTTGGCACCGTAGATCTGATTGCCAAAGTTATGGGAGTTATCGTGGGCTTTATGGGGATCTGTTTTCTGACGACTGCTATTATTATGAAACCTCCCATTTTGGACATTTTGTCCAGCGGAATAATCCCCCATTTCCCAAACGGTTCTGAGATGTTGGTGTTGGCTCTGGTAGGCACAACCGTAGTACCGTACAATATTTTTCTTGGATCGGGATTGGCTTCGGATCAGTCCTTAAAAGATATGCGCCTTAATTTGGGTATTGCCATTGGTCTGGGTGGGATCATTTCGATGGGCGTACTTGTCGTCGGGGCTTCAATCAGCGGCTCATTCACCTTCCAGGCTCTGGCCAATCAGCTCTCGGATCAGCTTGGCAGCTGGGCGGCTACCTTTTTTGGGATCGGCTTATTTTGTGCGGGATTTAGTTCTTCCATTACGGCCCCGCTGGCTGCTGCTATTACATCCCGGAGCTTATTGGCAAATGAAGAAAATAAGTCTGCCTGGTCAAACGAAGGCAGGTATTTTCGCTTTGTATGGATCGCAGTTCTTATCGTAGGACTGGCATTCGGCATTAACAAAGCCCAGCCGATTCCTATCATCATTTTAGCACAGGCCTTAAACGGAATTATATTGCCGCTGGTTGCTATCATCTTATTCCTGATGGTAAATAATATCAGCTTATTAAAAGCTGATCATATTAACTCTAATATTCTAAATTTCTTCACAGGAGTAGTCATCTTTATCACGGTGATCTTAGGGGTGACCAATATATTCAAGGCCATAACCAAAGTGCTCCAAATTAATCTAATTGACGAGTCGATAATCTTGGTTAGCGCTGTGATTGTTACTTTGCTTATCGCCTATCCCGTCTATCGAAAAATGATGCGCCTACGAGATGGCAAAGCGAAGAAGACTAAGTAGCCGATTAATGCCTACAATTGACAATAGTATCAAATTGAAGTTACTTATGCCTTGGGTTATTCGGTTAGTATTCTATGACTTATTAAGCTTGCTCTCTCTTAACGTCTTTAAATATTAATATTAGTGTTATGAAGAAAAATTCAGCAACTCGGCTATGGTTACTATTTATCGTTTTCTTTTTGATGAATGCAGTTGGAGGGCTGGCCCAGAATAAAAGACCCTGGAAGGTTAAAGATTCTTTTCGGGCCAAGAGTATTAGCAGTCTGCGGATGGCCCCCGATGGAGCTCAGTTGCTCTTCGTCGTTTCTCGCACTGTGTTGGATCAGAATGCCCGCTATTCCAGCCTTTGGAAGTGGTCGAAGGCCTATGGGAAAGCTACGCGTTTGACGAGCGAGAATGGCTCGGTTTCCAGTCCGCGCTGGTCACCAGATGGCAGCCAGATTGCATACTTTAAAGCTGATGAAGGCGGGCTAGGATTGTGGATAATGAATCGCGATGGTTCGGGCGCCCATAAATTAACCAATATGGAACAGTCAAATGCGGATTTATACCATTCATGGTCAACCAATAAGTTAAGCTGGTCGCCGGATGGAAAACGCCTGGCTTACACCGCGGCCGGGAAAAAGCATTTTAAAAACGATATTAACCCTCCTTTTTTGCCGACCGGCAACGATGTGATGATTATCGACCGGATGTTGTATAAGACCTTTTATTTCTATTCCGATCAACGCAGAACCCATGTGTTTACAATATCGGTAGATGGCGGTCAGCCGAAGAAAATTTCTTCCGGTGATTTCGATTATTATTCCATTTCCTGGTCGCCGGATGGCAAATATATCGCTTGTGTATCCAACCAGACCGGCCACGATGATCGCAATGCCAACAATGATATCATGCTGCTGCCGGCAGGTGGGGGACAGAAGACCCAGCTGACCCACTCGGTGGGCTCTGAAAGCAATGTGAAGTGGGGACCTGATGGCAAGGAACTTGCCTACCTTGCCAGGCAGCGAGCCGGGCGAAGTAAAGAAACCGATGCCGAGCTGGTGAAGCTGTTTACTCTTCCCGTATCCAATGATACGTTGGTTCAGGAAAATGCAAAAAACAACATTACCGGACCTCTTGATCGCTGGGCAAACAAGTATAAATGGGAGAACGATAATTTATATTTCACCATCCAGGACAGAGGGCGTGTGGAGTTATATAAATCAACAGACGACGGAGGGAATGCCACTCCTGTTGTAGAAGACCAGGGACAAGTAGGAGATTTTGCGGTGGCTAACGATGGCACCATCTATTACGTATATGGCGATTTTACCCATCCAGATGAAATTTATAGGGTAAATACTAATGGTTCGGGCAAAGAGAAATTAACTACGTTTAATCGGGAATTTACCAGCCAGGTTGCTATCAACGGTGCTACGCATTTTACCTTTAAGAGTTTTGATGGACTGCCCATCGATGGTTGGATAATGAAGCCCAACAATTATCAAAAAGGAAAGAAGTATCCCTTAATCTTAAATATTCACGGCGGACCTCACGGGCAGTATGGATACCGGTTATCGGGCAAATTCCAGGAGGAAGCGGCCAGGGGATATGCGGTGCTGTTTCTGAACCCGAGGGGAAGCTCAGGCCGCGGACAGGCTTTTTCGGATAAGGTCGTCGGCGATTTGGGGGGCGATGATTACCGGGATATCATGTTTGGGCTTGATTACGCTTTGGGACGTTTTAAATACATTGATACGGATCGATTGGGGATTGGCGGCGTTAGTTATGGCGGCTATATGACAAACTGGATTATTACGCATACCAATCGTTTTAAAGCGGCAGTCTCTGTTTCGGGCATCAGCGATTTAATCACCCAGTGGTCGGGCGGGAACCTGTTTCTCTGGTATGAAAGTGATATGGGCGGCATCAAACCATACGAAAATTACAAGCTGGCCTGGGATCGGTCGCCGCTTAAATATGTGGTAGGAGCTACAACTCCCACCTTATTTGTGCATGGCCGGTGGGATAATGACGTTCCGATGAAGCAGGCTATTTCGATGTATATGGCGCTTAAAAGTATGGGAGTGGATACCAAGGTTGCGCTATATCCCCACGAAGGGCATGGGGTCAGAAATCAACCGAAACATACCGCGGATTATCATCAGAGGGCGCTCAACTGGTATGATAAGTATTTGAAGTAGAATTCAACCTCCCCGGCGGGGCATTTCCGGTGCGGTCTCACGGTTATCTCCAGCGCTATGTTGTGAGGGAGTTGTACTCCCGAACAAAGCAAGTAGTATAGAGATATGGCGTGTCCGCTCGTGCTAGCATTTCTACCAAGTCCCGCAGGGACAGCTTATCAACAATATGGCTGACATCATAATGTAGCAGTACCATTTAACCACAGAGTTACCCAGAGGTTTACGCGGAGTTTGCGAAAGCTGTAGTCTCTTCTCGTTTATCATGCATCATTCAACATTCCAAAATTATGTTGTGAGGGTGTTGTGCTCCCGAATATAGCGGGAGCCAAGTTCCCTTATTATTGCTAGTCCCTTTTCAAACCAGACACGGAGCGTCTATGTAGCATACCACCGCGGAGCAGTGGTATGAAGATATGAAATAGAATTCAAACCTCCCCAGAGTGGAGTTTCAGGCGTGCAAGGGGCTCACCATTCACAAATAACTAGCGCGAGCGTCCGCTCGTGTTTGCATTTCTACCAAGCCCTATCAGGGACATAATGTGGGTAGCTTTATAACACAGGTACGGCATGCCATAGGTATGCAATATGGCGCCATTATTTTGCCAGGAAAAGGGCGATTTAATGACGGGTAGGATACCCGCCCTGCCTACAAAATATTTCTCATTCCGCAGGATTCATTCTCAAATGACAATGGCTTGGATTTTGTTTTTTATATTATCTCCGGCTCAGCTTAAAATTAGCAAATTCAAGTGACACAGAATATCACTAAGAGATGGAGGTTTTTACCTAAGAACTGTACCTTAGGGCATCAGGAGGTTTCCCAAGTCTGCAAAGGATATTCCTAATATATTTTTCTAAATTACAGCAGATGAAAAGGAGATGAAATTTTTGCCTATAATTTTTCATTAATGATTGGTTGGTAGCAAAATTATTATTGTCAGGAAAGTAATATTACCTAATTCGAATAAAATTTAATTACTATGATGAGTACAAATCTTAAAGAACGCCTTCAAAACGAACTAAACGGACTTAAAGAAGAAGGCTTGTATAAAGAAGAGCGGGTTATCACGACCCCGCAGGGAGCTGTCATCAAAACAGATGCCGGCAAGGAGGTTATCAATTTTTGTTCAAATAATTATTTAGGACTCTCTTCACACCCGGATGTGATTGAGTCTGCCAAAGATACCATCGATGAGTATGGTTATGGAATGTCTTCGGTTCGATTCATTTGTGGTACGCAGACCATTCACAAAGAGCTGGAAGCAAAGATAGCGGAATTTCTGGGTACGGATGATGCGATCCTCTACGCCGCTGCTTTCGACGCCAACGGCGGAATCTTCGAACCGTTATTAGGCCCCGAGGATGCCATTATTTCTGACGAACTTAACCACGCTTCGATTATAGACGGAGTGCGTTTGTGTAAGGCGCAGCGATACGTTTATGAGCACGATAATATGGATGCGCTGGAAGAAAAATTACAGGAAGCATCAGATGCGAGAGTCAAGGTTATTGCCACGGATGGAGTGTTCTCCATGGATGGTACGATTGCTCAGCTCGATAAGATTTGCGACCTGGCCGATAAATATGACGCCTTGGTCATGTCAGATGAATGTCATGCCACGGGCTTTGTGGGCGAAACCGGCCGCGGTGTTCCCGAGTATCGGGATGTTATGGGCCGGGTTGATATTATTACGGGTACGCTCGGCAAAGCGCTTGGCGGAGCATCCGGTGGATTTACGGCGGCGCGCCAGGAAATTGTAGATACTCTGCGTCAAAAATCACGTCCGTATCTTTTCTCAAATACGCTTGCTCCTACCATAACCGGTGCTTCGATTAAAGTGCTTAATCTGTTGAGCGAGACGACCGAACTGCGCGACAAGCTGGAGAAAAATACGACCTATTTCCGTCAGGAAATGGCCAAAGCCGGCTTCGACATTAAAGAGGGGAATCATCCTATTGTGCCCATTATGCTTTATGATGCAAAGTTAGCCCAGGAATATGCCGAGCGCCTGCTGAATAAAGGCATCTATGTGATTGGCTTCTACTATCCGGTGGTTCCGAAGGGCGAAGCTCGTATCCGAGTACAGCTGTCTGCAGCTCATGATCAGAAACATTTGGATCAGGCGGTTCAAGCCTTTAAAGAAGTAAAAGACGAACTACAATAATATATTGACGATATGGATAAGATTTTAATTACCGGGGCTTGTGGACAGCTGGGCAGCGAGCTGACTACCCGTTTGCGTTCCATTTATGGGACGGAAAATGTGGTGGCTACAGATATCAAGCAGCCCAACAGTGAAATTGAAGATGGCCCTTTTGAGTATGTGGATGTCATGGAAAAGGATGAGCTGTCGAAGGTGATCGATCAGTATGAGATCAACTATGTGTATCACCTTGCTGCTTTACTGTCTGCAAAGGCCGAAAAAAATATTTCGCTAGGCTGGAATTTGAATATGAATGGCTTGCTTAATGTGCTGAATCTGGCCAGAGAAAAGGAGCTGGATCGCGTTTTTTGGCCCAGCTCGATTGCGGTATTCGGTCCGGATGCTCCCAAGAAAAATACTGGCCAGAATGTGGCTTTAAATCCCACTACCGTATATGGAATCAGTAAGATGGCCGGGGAACAATGGTGTGCTTACTACTATAATAATTTTGGCGTGGATGTGCGCAGCCTGCGCTACCCGGGATTGATTGGCTACAAGTCGCTGCCCGGTGGCGGTACGACTGATTATGCGGTCGATATTCATCACCAGGCGCTGCAACATTCCTCTTACAATTGCTTTTTGGATGAGGATACGTACCTGCCCATGATGTATATGGAGGATGCGATTAATGCCACCGTTCAACTAATGCAAGCCGATGAAGAAAAAATTGAGATACGAACCAGCTATAATGTTGCGGCCATCAGCTTTTCACCGGAGGGAATTGCAGATGTCATCCGCAAGCATATCCCTGATTTTGAAACTACTTATGAGCCCGATTATCGCCAAAAAATAGCCGACTCCTGGCCGGATTCGATCGATGACAGCGCGGCCCGCGAGCAGTGGGGATGGGAGCATCAGTTTAGCCTGGAGGATATGGTCAGCGATATGCTGGAGCATCTGCAGAAGAATGCCGGAGCTACGGCTACCGAGGCCAAGTAAATACTTCACAGTAGATGGCTATTGCTGGATCAATTTTCAATCGGCTTATTTGATTGCTGATAAAGATAGTTCTTTACCGTCGTTACAAACTCCTTGGAGGGCTTTTTAGAACCTCTTCTATGTCATGTTGAACCTGTTCAGCATCCGATGCTTTAGCCCCCTTAAATGTTATTAACTGGCTTTTGGCAAAAGACTCTGATCCGCCAGCTCCGGTTCCTTGGAGTCCCGCGAGCGGGGCTGGCGGACAGGTGGCACTGTTTTTTTGTAAAGGCCTCTTGAAATAAAAAGACGTGATATCCTGTAGGGGAATTATAGCTGGGTTGCTGTTAAACTAGTATTTTAGCTATCCTCTGCTATATATTTCATACAAAAAGTCTTAACCCGGATTATTCATAGGTAGGTATAAGTAAGGTACCTAAGTCATTGATATTCTGCTATTTGATTAGGTTCACTACGTAGTTCAAATTTAGAGGCTGAAATGAGCTGCGAAATTTATCCATGTCCGGCGTTAAAGATGAAAAGCATTTGCGCAACGTATTCAAATACGTTTTACGCATGCTTTTCACTTTGCCTTGCTCATGAATAAATTTCTCGATGAATAATCTGGGTTAAATATCTTATATTTGTATTCTGTTTTAATTTCTATTTAGAAGAGCTTCATTCGATTTTTGTACTATGTACTCCAATCCCAACAAGCAAACGGAAGCTAATAATATTGTTACGAGGCAGCCCGAGATTATGGCCCCGGCCGGTGACTGGGCTTCGCTGCAGGCTGCCCTTCAAGGAGGGGCCGATTCGGTCTATTTTGGCATCGAACAACTCAATATGCGGGCTCGGGCCACAAATAATTTTAAGCTTGAGGATCTGCCGAAGATAGCCTCTTTAACTCAAAAAAAAGGCGTTAAAACATATCTCACGCTGAATACCGTACTCTATGATCATGATTTGCCCCTGATGAAACGAATCGTCGATGCCGCAAAAGAGGCAGGAATTACGGCCATTATTGCAGCGGACCAGTCGGCCATCTCTTATGCTCATAAACAAGATGTTGAAGTACATATTTCAACACAGGCCAATATCTCCAATATCGAGATGGTCGAGTTTTACAGTCACTTTGCGGATATGGTAGTGCTTGCGCGGGAACTGAGCCTGGGACAAGTTAAAAAAATTGTGGAAGGTATCAGCGAAAGGCAGATTACGGGTCCGTCGGGTGAGTTGGTTCAAATTGAAGTATTCGCTCACGGAGCACTTTGTATGGCGGTTTCCGGCAAGTGTTATCTTAGCCTGCATGCCTATAATTCGTCGGCCAATCGTGGGGCCTGCAAGCAAAATTGTCGCCATGCCTACCGGGTACAAAGCGATGACGGCAATGAGCTGGAGATTGATAACGAGTATATCATGTCGCCCAAGGACCTGTGCACAATAGATTTTCTGGACAAGGTTTTGGATGCGGGAATCAATGTTCTAAAGTTGGAAGGTCGGGGTCGTTCCCCGGAATATGTTAAGACGGTTACACGCTGTTACCGGGAGGCGGCGCAGGCGGTGGCGGAGGGCACTTATAATTCGGATAAGGTAGAGCAGTGGATGCAGGACCTGCGTAAAGTTTATAACCGCGGTTTTTGGGATGGCTATTATTTGGGTCTTCGCCTGGGCGAATGGAGTTCGGTCCATGGCTCTGCTGCAACCAAAGAGAAAACCTTTGTAGGCAAGGTGCTGCATTATTATCCGAAGGCAGGAGTTGCTCATGTTCGAATTAAGACCCGCCAGATGAGAAAGGATGATGCAATTTTAATCATCGGGCAGAAAACGGGCGTTGCAGCGCCCGAAATTGAATCGCTTTGGTTGGATGATCATCCGGCAGAAAAAGCGGTGCAAGGTCAGGAGTGTACGATTAAGATTGATACCAAAGTACGCGAAGGCGACAAAATTTATCTTTGGGAAGACCGTAAGTGATGCGTATTACTTTTTACAGATCGAAATGTATTGGTTGTAACTATTGCGTTGAGGCCTGGCCCGAACGCTGGCAAATGTCGAAACGTGATGGTAAGTCGGTGCTCATCGGCGGAAAGAAAAAAGGCGAGGTATATCGCGCGGATGTGGGAGAATACGAGCGCAAATTCAACGAGCGTGCGGCACGGGCCTGCCCGGTCAATATCATCCGAATTGACGAATGAATATAATTAGAGTTGCCGATATTTATATGATCCGGTCTTTCTTATTTTAACGTGAGTTCGACATAACTTTTGAGCCAGCTAACCGATACTGACGATTTACACTTATTATCATACAGAGCTTGAATCTGTCACTATTTTTGAACGATCAAATCCCGATAGCTTTCGGGACCAGCAAGCTGGGATCCAAAAAATCGCCGGCGACGAATCCCGAACCGGCTCCGACCCTCCGACAGTTGTCGGAGCCAATTCAATGGTGCTTCACTTTGGTGACCTGCATCAGAGATCTGGCCGGTATGAATTGCTCACTCACCGCTCTTAGGGCTGCACCCGGTCTTCTAATGCCGGAATAGGTTTCTTTCCAAAAATATACTCCCCAAAAGTCCCCCTTGTGGCCACATTCAACAACTCGGGCAAGTTGTGCGAACGAAGGGGGCCAGGGGGATGATTTCTTACCCTCTTCTAAAAAGCACATTTGGTCCATTGTGGATTAAATTCTTATCCAGAATTCACGTTATTTTAAGTATCAGTTCATCCTTACCAATCTGATACAGTATCTTCGGGACAGATAAGATTGCCCAAAACAGTGACTTGCCAAATAGGGCGCGGAGCACCAGTTGATCCTTCAGCCTCAGAGCTTGTGCTCCATAGTTTTTCGACGGAGTGGGACTGAAGGGAGATATAAAGAAAAAAGACTATCTTGGTCCCAATGCTCTGCGTTGGGAACCTATTTTACGCTCTGCGCACCTACTGGTACCCAATCGTTTTATGGAATTAATAATGAATGGTGAAAGGTTGTATAGAAAAGACAGAAGTATTCCTATGCTTGAGCCTCTTTTTTGAATACCTCAATCAGAAATGCTATGTGATCCTTAAGATCTTTATCAATAAGCTCTGCGCCTTTTTCGATATCCTCGCGCGGCACGTCGGCGGCAAAACTTTTGTCTTTGAGCTTCTTAGTCACCGAGCTAATTTTCATATCCAGGAATCCATTAGGCCGGACCAGGGAAACGGCATTCATAAAGCCAGAAAGTTCATCACAGGCAAAAAGGTAACGCTCAATCTCCATTTCCGGTTCTTTTCCCGTGCGTTCGGGGGCGTGAGCTTTGATGGCCTCAATAACTTCTTCAGGATAGCCTTCTTCAGGTAAAATTTCTTCAACCGCTTTATTGGGATGCTCTTCGGGATATTTTTCCCAGTCGAGATCATGAAGCAGCCCGGCGGTCCACCAAGCCTCAACTTCCTCCTGGAATTTATCCAATTCATGGGCATAAGCTTCCATCGCGGCAGCTACCATCCGGCAATGGTGTCTCAGATTTTCATTTTCAATATATTGATTTAATAATTCAACAGATTCGTCTCTAGTCTTCATAAATACTAATGGTTTTAAACTATCTTAAAATATTTCTATTAAACATTAACAGGAAAAAAGTATAGAATCAATTGCCATAAAATATAATGTTTATCCAGTTTAAAAATTCCGGTTTCGGGAAGACCAATGTATGGCAGAAATTCTCCAGATCTCGTTCTCTTTAACAAGCACTACCAACTCTGCAGAATCCATTTTGATATTATGGTTGTTATAAGTCCCCTCCATGCGGCTTACAGTTGAGATCCACGCAGAATTTTCTGTGGTATTCACTTTCCGGGATACTACGCTATGGTTCATGGCCTGTAGAAAATTGCCGTCTGCTGAAAAATGATGAGATAAATATTCTTTTTTTGTTTCGATACTACCACTTTCAAGAATTCGAGCATCATCTGATAGGAGTTTCGAAGCCTTTTCCCGGTTGCCATTTATAATCGCTAACTGAAAATTCTCCAGTACCTGTAAAACCTCATTGCCAGCTTTTTTTATAGTTTTGTCATAACGACCCGATTGTTGAGGTTGAGCAACTGCAGCAATATTTATTAGGAGTGATAGGATTGATATCGAAAATAACCTTGTCATAATTGCAATATTTAAATTGGGATTTAAAATATATGCGCAAAAAGCTCACATGAAGTATTTCTTTTTTTGTTCCCATGTTATTAGCGGATTCCTTTCTAATATTGTAAGGAAGATGACCGACCAGAACAATTATTAAGAAGCTGTCGCAGCTTTCCAACTGTGACAGCTTCTTGGATAATTCCGGCAGTTATTCCAGCTTTATGTGCTGGAATTAGTGATCATGATCTTCCTCAGCGGCAATAGGGGTAATCTCCAGACGGCTTAGCCTAAATGTACCTTTTCCGTCCAGCTTTAATCCAACAGCCCCCGGACCGGTTTGATCCGAATGACCATGCAATATTTGCCGGCCGTTTACATAGCCTTTAATATGGTCTCCGTTGACCGAAAGCTTAAGAATGTTCATACCTTTCCAGTCGAAAGAATGTTGAGCAGATTTTTTAATGATTGTTTTTTGCCCATTTTTAAACCGTCCAAGTTCTGCGGAGCTATCGTCATGCAAGATCATGTATGCATAGTTATTGGCATCATGTACATTGTGGACAATCGAAATAGTTCCCTTATATTGATCGGGATCAATTTTGAGCTTCATCTGCATGTTGGAATATTTGCTATTGTTAGTCCTCATAAATAGATCAGGATTTTGAAAATCCAACATTTGTTTGTCCCCGGGCGAATCAATAGCGGGCATTGGGGAACCATCCACGAATGTAAAATGATCCTTTAAAGAATTTACGGCATCTTTTCCAATCACCCAGCTGACGGCGCCATCCTCTTCGCTTTGATAGTCCTGATTCTGTGTTTTTTGGGTTTGAGTGGTTTTTGAAATTAATTGTCCAGTCCCCAAGCTGTAACCATAGACCATTTTGGCCCCATGTTCTCCGGTTTGGTACAGGAAGTACATGCCGATGAAGGAAAGCAGAAAAAACCCGATGTGAAATTTCATTCGGTGACGTTCACTTGACCACCAGGTAGCAATAATTCGTAAAACCGCATAGGCGCCGTAGAACCAGACCGTCCACCAAGCCCATGACCGGTGTATTTTCATCACGGCTTCGGCCTGCTCAGATGCATTAACGCTGTTTGCAGCGAGAATTCCGGTATAATATATAACTATGGCCGCCACTGCCCCGACACCATACAGAAAGGCAGTAGCTTCTTCCGTCCACCATTTTTTTTCACGCGGCAAAAAGAAGGAAACAAAATCAAAGAAGATGGCAACAGCTAAAATAGCAATTGGGAAATGCACCAGCATGGGATGGATATTGGGTGCCCAATCTGGTAAGATTTGCATAAATAAGAAGTCCATAATATTCGTTTTTTGAATGAATGGGGTTGTTTTAAAGGGGGATATTGATTGGCAAAAATCTCGGTCGGTATCTCTGCCAATATCGTTGAATCGACCATATATGATTTAGTCGATCAATGGGGGGGGTTAATTCAAAAAGACGTTATTGAGAAGATGGATCGGTGGTCCGTTATGAGTAACGTTCGGGAGCTGGGCAAATACAAACGCAGGCTTTGTTAAACGGAAAGTCAGAGTGGCTGATTCAGCCGGTATGTACAAAGTTGAATTCCCAATGCCAATTGTTGTAAAGGTGCAATGGGGTTTGACTAATGCCTGTAAGACTGGATCACTGCATTGCTCATCTTTTTTATGACTATGGGTAGTTTTGTTTTGCTTGCGGGCCCCAAAATTGGACACATCCTGGGGACAGCAAACCGGGGAAAGCACGGCCAAAGCAAAGACTAAGGCCAGTACGGGCGCGCAGTATTTCGTCCAATTGCTCATAATATTTTGTTTACTGATAATGAATATAAATAGTGGCTGATAAAAATTCACACACTCTTTCTATTCCCGAATATTTCATAGCATCAGTAGATTATTTACGAATTGCACTGGATGTTTACATTGTCAGGCCTATATGAATAGGAAGGCCAGTAATCCAGCAACATTGATAAGGATCACCAGATAGACAATCGTTTTCTTAATTTTTCCGCCGCCCTCCATCTGCATCATCTTCATACCATGTTTTTTGATGTACTTTTTATTCAGCCAGGCTAAAATTCCGGACACTAAAACAAACACGATATTCATCCAAAAAGTATAGTCAATCTGAAACTGAGTAATCTGGGCAATTTGCTTATGACTTCCGGGCAGGACTCCCAGGAGACCGAATGCTCCATTTAAAATGATTGCTGTCAAGACAATACTGACAAACATGATTCCTGCAATGTACAAAGCAACTTTCCAGCCATAGTATTTAGCATTGATATGCACGAGAGGCGGTACCATTAAATCAGAGTAGATGAAGCCCATGATACCCGCGAAGAGTACGCCATTCTGATTCAGCACGGTCGCCAGCGGTATATTCCCCATGGAACCGATAAAGGTAGCCGCGGCCACAAAGGGAGCAATTAGCGCATTTTCAAGGGTTACCACCCAGCCGGGAAGCCATTTAGCATTGGCCAGAAAAAGAGCCGTCCAAAACGATTCGGGCACCATCACCGCCACAAAACCGGCAATGGTGAAGCCAATCAGGATATCCTCCCAGGCCATCTTCCAGTCATTCACAAATTTGTGACCCACCAGCTGCCAGCCCTTTTTGCTTTTAATGCGCTTTTTCCAGTTAAAATCTTCGGTCAACCCGTCGCCTTCCCCTTCCACTTTTTCGCGGGCCGCATCCAGCCAGCTTTGCGGATACGTCCAGCTGATAAGCAGGCTGCTGATGAGGATAAGGATAAGGCCCCCGATGATTTCGGCAGCCAGAAATTGCCAGCCGAGAAAGATCATAATGAGGATTCCCAACTCAATCACCAGGTTGGTGGACGAAAACATAAAGGCCACGGCAGCAACAAAATGAGCCCCTTTTTTAACCAGTGATCGTGCGGCAGCCAGTGCGGCGAATGAACAGGAAGAGGAGATAGCCCCAAAGAAAGTGGCCAAAGAAACGCTTTTTACATCGGGCTCTCCCATATATTTGGTCAACTCTTTCTTGGGAACGAAGGCTTGTATCATCCCGCTGACAAAATAGCCGAGCACAAAGGCCCAGCCGGATTTCCAGAAGAAGCCAAGTGCTGTTTTTACTGATTCGCCGTACAGATTTAAAAAATCCACAAATAATATTTTTTAAGAGATTACAACTCCAAATATTATTAAGAGGGCTTTGCAGAACCCCTTCCATGTCATGCTGAACATGTTTCAGCGTCTGTTGCTTTGGCTCTTTAAATGCTATTAACCGGCTTTTAGCAAAAGACCCTGAAATAAATTCAGGGTGACACTGGGTTTTGCAAAGCCTTCTATTAATTAAATTACGCGCCCAGTCGTTCAAACCGGGCGCGTATCGGGATTGTGATGGGATGTTAGGGATAAAATAAATGTTTGAAAAATCCTCATAGTTAAAATCCCTGGGGGGAGCTGCTTCACTAAAACCACATTCGCACGCCGCCCACTAAGCCTAAACTACTTGTCTCCCCGCCTTCAAGACGGACGAAATCAGCGGTTTGCCCCAGTTGCCGGTTCCAGGAGATACCGATATAAGGGGCAAATTCGCGCTTGATTTCATACCGCAGCCTAAATCCCAGTTGTATATGATTGAACCCGGAACCTACGCCCCACTTTTCGACTTCCTGCACGGCGGCGCTGGTCGCTATTCGGGGTTGTCCCCATAGCCGCTGGGTGATGGGCATATCGTATTCTGCTTCAAAATTAGCTGAAACATCACCGGCCTCACTTACAAAAAGATTACCGTTCATCTCAAAAAAATACGGGGCCAGCCCCTGCACTCCGATAACGGCAAACCCTCGTCCTTGCCGATCCACGCGGTTGTAGGCAACATCGTAACGAAGGCCGGCCAGCAGGTCAAAATAAGCCGAAATAGCCTGAGCGTAGAGCCCCTGAAATTCCATATCTCCCTCTGGTTCGCCCGTCAAGACGCTGCCTTCGGTCTTGTACCAAAACTTACGCAAGTCTTTGCCCACGTATCCCTGGGCATCCCATACCAACGGGTTGAGGCCAGGCTGGCTGCTGTATTCCAGGCGGTCTGCCATAAAGAATACATAGGTTTGGTTATCCATCATGATGTTATTGCTGAACGGAGGGGCCTCTTGGGCTTGAGTTGTTTGATCAGAAAACAAGACCGTTAGTATAACCAGTAAGGTGATGACACTTAATTGTTTCGCTAATTTCATTTGCTTCATCATTATTGTATTTCGATAGGTATTTCTTCAAAGAACTTATTATGAGGTGTATGAATTTTCCTGGCCGTATATGTTGCCGTCCTCGTCGGCGACCTGGACGACCCGGAACATGCCCATTTCCATGTGATACAGGATGTGGCAATGAAATGCCCATCGACCTTTGTCACGCGGGGTGATCAGGGCCGAAATCCGCTGGGCCGGCTGTACCAGCAGGGTATGCTTGCGCGGGCCATAGATCCCGTTACCGTTCTCCAGCTCCATCCAATGTCCGTGCAGATGGATAGGATGTTCCATCATGGTATCGTTGACCAGTATCAACCTCAGACGCTCGTTATAGGTAAAGTGAATAGGCTCATTAACCTCGTGAAATTCTTTCCCATTGAACGACCACATGTAGCGTTCCATGCTGCCGGTTAGGTGCAACTCCACCTCCCGTTGGGGCTTACGCTCGTCAGTATTCGGCTTCAGGCTTTTTAGATCCCGGTAGACCAGCACTTTTCGTCCGTCATTTCCCAGTCCAATTCCGGGTTCATCCAGGCGGTCAAACTCCCAGGTGGCAATAGATGCCGCTCCCGGGCCATGATGATCAGGCCCATGCTTGACCGGTGGTTTTTTCTTTGGGGATTCCGGTGCCATGGCTCCCATCCCTCCCATATTCCTTTTCCCCATACTGGACTTATCTCCTTCCATGTCCATATCCATCTTCATGCCCATATCTTTCATACTTCGCTTGGGACGGGGACGTCGCTCGGGTATAGCGGCCGCCATTCCTTTGCGAGGGGCCAGCGTCCCACGGGCATAGCCACTGCGATCCAGCGATTCGGCAAAAATGGTAAACGCCTTGTCTTCCTTGGGTTCTACAATCACATCATATACTTCTGCAATGCCAATACGAAATTCGTCCACGGGGACCGGCTCAATGTTTTGCCCATCGGCTGCTACCACCGTCATTTTAAGGCCGGGAATACGGACGTCGAAGGCGGTGGTACCCGAGGAGGCATTGATAAATCGCAGGCGGACTTTTTCACCGGCTTTGAATAGCGCATTCCAGTTTGATTGAGGACCACGCCCGTTCATCATGTAGGTATAGGTAGCGCCCGTTACGTCAAGCAAATCAGTAGCGCTCATCCGCATCTTACCGAAGCTGGTATAATCTTTAAAAGTATCACCCATGCCATTCTTTTTAATATCCTTGATAAACTCTACGAGCGTACGGCGCTGGTAGTTATAATAGCCCTCAGACTTTTTCATCTTTTCAAGGACTTTATACGGGTTCTCGAACGTCCAATCTGAGAGTATGACGGGGTATTCCCGATCAAATTCGACCGGTTCCTTATCAGCCGGCTCTACTATGATAGGGCCATAAAGGCCCAGCTGTTCTTGCAGCTCGGTGTGGCTGTGATACCAGTAGGTGCCGTTTTGTTTTACTTTATACCGATATTCAAACGTTTCTCCCGGGGCAATGCCGTCAAAGCTAACGCCGGGAACACCGTCCATCTGAAACGGAGGAAGGATGCCGTGCCAGTGAATGGAGGTACTTTCCTTCATTTCATTTTTGACTCGGATCAGTACTTCTTCTCCTTCTTTCATGCGGATCAACGGACCGGGCGCTGTGCCGTTTATGCCCATAGCTTTTCCGGTCTTGCCATCAATATTTTTGCTAATATGACCTATTGTCAGATCGATGACATTATCAGGCCCTTGGGGAGTAAGGGCTTCCCATTTGCCCAATCCAGCCAAAGCATACGACGGCAGAAAAGCACTGACCGTGGCGAAAGCGGTCATAGAAGAGGCATAACGTAAAAAAGTACGTCGAGATATAGAATTTGAATCTTCGTTTTTCATGGATCTATTTCAGTTAATGATTCGTAATTCGATTCTCAAACATACGGACCGAACCTTAAATAAAGCTTAAAACATTTAAGGTTAGAGTCTCTTATCTTAAAGTCTTATTCGTTAATAAGAAATTGATTGGTCATGTGGATACTCTTAGTAGAAGATGAAAAAAAGTTGGCGAACTCTCTGCAAAAAGGGTTGCAAGAAGAAGGGCATGCGGTAGAGGTTTTCCATAATGGAGAAGAGGCCGAACTGGAGGGCTTGGTCAATGATTATGATCTTGTCATCCTGGATTGGAGACTACCGGGCAGAGACGGCCGGCAGATTTTAAAACGTTGGCGGAAAGAAGAGCGTCAATTCCCCGTGCTGATGCTCACCGCCCTTGGTGATCTAGATCACCGGATTGAGGGGCTCGACAGTGGGGCCGACGATTATATGAGTAAACCCTTTTCGTTTGAGGAACTCCTGGCCCGTATTCGCGCACTGGGCCGGCGATCATCTAACACATTGAAACAGGAAATCACTCAAATAGGACCCGTTGAGCTGGATTCCCGCAGGCATCTCGTTAAAATATGTAGCCAGGAATTACAGCTCAGGCCTAAAGAATTTTCATTGCTGGAATTGCTCATCAACGACCCCGAATCGGTCTATTCCAAAACGCAAATTGCCGAACGGGTTTGGGGATCCTCGTACTATGTCAGCGACAACACGATCGAGGCCACCATATCCACGCTGCGCCAAAAACTGTCGGATACGTTATCATCATGTGGTGAAATTGATTTTGATTCAAAGTCGCAGGTTATAGAAACGGTCCGGGGAGCGGGGTACCGATTTGATACCAAATTGTTAGAAAAGAAGTCATCGGATGAGTAAACAACGTCCTTTTTATCAGCGCCTGTCGATTTCAAAGAAGTTGGCATTCTGGTATGGGTTGAGCCTGTTTATTATGCTTAGCCTGTTTGGATATTTTTTGTATGAAACGTTCCATCAGTCCATACATCATAATTACGACCGGCATCTTCGTTTCGAAGCTGAACAGCTGTTGCCTTTTATCCACACCAAATCGGATAGCCTCACCATTGATCTTACAGGCTATAGTCGTAATGAAGCCCTGCAAGGCGGCACGCAATACGGCACCTATGTTCGACTGTATAATACAAATGGGAGACAGCTTTACAAGAGTCCGAATTTTTCTGATGTCAAAGAATCACTCCCTAAAGAAATCCCTGACAATTTCGAGGAGTATTCGTTCAGCAGGGAGTGGCAGTCATTGCCCCTTAGGACTTTGTATTATCCTATCAAAAATAAAAAAGACCATGTACCGGTGGGATGGCTGGAAGTGAGCGGCTTCGAATGGACGCTCCATGGAGAATTGGATCGGTTCAGGCAGTATATTATCGTCCTGATAGCAATTAGCGTGCTTTTTTCCATCTTCGGCGGGTACTGGCTTTCCAAGCGTGCCCTTTCACCGGTTGCTGCAATTATCAAGGCGGCAAAGTCTATTACAACTTCGGATATGGATCAGCGCATTCCGGTCAATTACCAGGTTCGTGACGAGCTGACCGATTTGGCCGAAACGTTTAATATGATGTTGAACCGTCTTCAAAGAGGTTTCGAGCGTGAAAAGCGGTTTACCTCGGATGCCGCCCATGAACTGATGACGCCTTTATCATCGCTGCGAAGCGAAGCTGAAATTACCTTACGTAAACCACGCGAAAAGGAAGAATACCGGGATACCATCAATGATATGTTGACCGAAGTCCGGCGAATGAGTGAAATGGTCCATTTGTTGCTTCAACTTTCAAGAGTGGAATCTAATTATCGTCTTCAACCTAAGGTCGTAAATTTCAGCCGGATTGCAACGATTGTCACCCAGAACAAAATGGAGTTGGCCCGCCAGAAAGAAATCACGATAAACACTGAGATTGCCCCTGATCTATATGTTCAAGCTCAGGGAGCCTACGTCGAAGAAATTATAACAAACCTGTTGGAGAATGCTCTTAAATATACTTCCGAAGGTGGGACGATCAATCTCAAATTGAAGCGCTCAAGCGGGAAAGCTGTGTTGCACATTTCGGATACCGGCATTGGCTTAGATGAAAAAACCAAGAAGCATCTTTTTGAACGGTTTTACCGGGCTGATCAAACCTATGTACAGACTGAGCAGGGCAGTGGGTTAGGACTATCGCTGGTAAAAGCAATTATTGAAATGTATCACGGGAAGATACGAGCCTATAGCGAGGGTCCCGGGAAAGGGAGTACTTTTGTCGTGGAATTGCCCCTGGCTGAAAATAAAGCTTAACTAACTTCAAGAAGGCATCTGTTGCTTTAGTCCATTGAAATGCTTTTAACTGGCTTTTAGCAAAAGACCCTGAAACGAGTTCAGGGTGACACGAGGTTTTGCAAAGCCCTCTTCAATTAAATAATATTAACCGATAGACAGTATGGAAAAGTTATCGACAATTCATGAATATAATTGATTTGATTCCATATTTTTGGGAATCTAAGACACCGGCATCAGAATACCGGGCCCAGTACTGCAGGCGCGATTGAGAATTTCGCACCGGTACGATAATTATATCAAATATATAATTGAGAAGGACCATCGAAATTCTCTCGTCTGCAGTGCAGAGCCGGTTCAGGATTCGTAGCCGGCGACTTTTTTGGGTTCCGTTTTTTCGTCGTTGAAAAAATGGAACATACCCTTGCAGGAAGCTAATTCCACGTCTTTTAGTTAGAAATTTATCTCAAACTTACTTTAAGTTAGTATGAGCGCGTGACCGCCTTGTTTCAGGATAAAGTTCAGGCAGGATGTGAATTAAACTATTTTCACTGCCTCAATCATCCGGAAGATACCTCCGGCTGTCAGTTCTTCAACATTTTCAATATTCCAGCCCGCTTTCTCTACATTTTCTACCGTTTGTCGAGCGATGTGAACGCCCATCACATAATGGATCGGGGGATCAAGTTTTTCCATAACAGAAGCCAGACCCGTATTTTTTGATAGCATGTGTTCCAAAAGATATAGATGTCCCCCCGGCTTGGTTACCCGCAGCGCTTCTTGCAATCCTAATATCGGATTAGGTATGGAACAAAAGGCGAACGTTGCCACGGTATCGTCGAAGGTGTTATCCGGGAAAGCGAGTTGCTGGGCATCCATCTCTTGCAAATCAAGATTTTTGATTCTATTTCGGCTGACGTATCCCCGGGCATACTGCAACATCTTTGGCGACAGGTCGATGCCGGTGATGGCCTGATCCTTTGGATGATACGGGATGTTTTTACCGGTGCCGATGCCAATCTCCAGAATTTTTGGGCCCTGAACCTGCTTCCAGAGTTTTGTTCTCCATGGCCGGTAAAGCAGCTGCTCGATCGGCCACTCCATAAGATTATAGATTAGCGAAAAGGCATTATACCGTTTCCGGGTATGTTTCGTTTGGTTGGGATCCGGTTCCATCAGTCGTGTGATACGTTCTACCTCCAGCTACTTATCGCTATTTAAATCGGGGCGAAGTTCAGGGGCCTGCCAGGGCTGCGTCTGTTTGTTATAGGTTTTCCTGATTTGAACGACTTCATCTTGTGAAATGGATGGAAGATCTTCATTACTTTGAGAGCGAAGATAATTCAGGATTGCAGCGATTTTTGCGTCACTTAGCCGTGCTCCAAACGAAGGCATTACGCCCTGATAGGTTTGCCCGTTGACTTCAACTTGGCCGGAAAGACCGTTAAGCAAGATACGTACCGGCACAGATGGATTATTGGTTACCCATTCGGAATTGATGAGCGGAGGGAAAACACCGGCTATTCCAGCTGCATTACTGCCATGGCATGAAGCACAATTTTGGGTAAATAACGCCTCCCCGTTTAATTTTGATGCATTTTCTTCTTCCTTTTCAGGAACATCCAGCGGCTTATCCAAGCCCGGAGTCATGCCCATCATTTTTTTATAGTCTTCGGATAGTCGTTGATTCATTTGTCCCATATTTTTTTGCCCGTTTTGCATATGCATGGCAGCCATCCGATCATGCATAGCCATCATTTGTTGAAACCATTCCCCGGTCATATGCTCTCGCATTTGCATGTTCATGCCCATCCCCATTCCGTTGCCATTGCCCATCATGTGGCCACCATTGCCTTGCATATGTCCCCCCATATTCCCCGACATTCCGGACATCATCTGTTTGTAACCGGCCTGCATCTGACTATGCATTTGCTGCATCTGGCCGTAGAGAGATTGCAGGTCTTTAGGCAGAGAATCCGAACGAGATTGGTATTGCCCCATCAACGTCTGATACGTATTCTGTATCGAATCGTAGGATGCCTCAAACTGTTGGCGCTGTTTTTTCGTCATGGAATTTGATCCGTCCGTACGGCAGGTAACAAAAGTGAAGGCAAACAAAACGGTTGTAAGGAATAGTCGGTACATCTTTTCAGGTTTTAGGTGTTACTTTTTTATGAAATCAAAACGAATCGAGACGCATTATTAATTCTCAAGCTCCCACTTATTAATTGTATTTGCCGATGATTTTACTCCTTAAGGCTATGCGCCATATATCTGACGGAGTAAATCCGTTGATTAAAATAAATTAGCTATTAAAAAATGAAATAACTATTCCTAATCCCCGGCATAATTCATTGAT